>R19__coassemble_107_pt1 | contig 46853 bp, 47 predicted proteins | sample R19__metabat2_low_PE_020 | metagenome-assembled genome bin R19 | reverse complement strand
GGACGATGCCGTCGTATAATACGTCGTGCTGTGCTGCGGCGCCGTACAGGCCTTCCATGCTCCAACAACTATAAGCAATAAAACCAGCAGCGCGATCCAAACCCCGCAACCGCTTCCACTGCCACCTCCACCGGATGGCGGTTCGTACCCGTCTCCGCCGGAGCCGTCCTCTTTGGTGACCTCTTCGTAGATATAGTAATCCGTCGCCCAGTCTGCCGCGTTTTTCTCAGACCAGGGTTTGAACGGGTCGTAGTTCCAGCTCATACGGTCACCTTCTTTGACACTTGTCACCCTCAGTATACTTTCCATCCGCCCGTTCCTCAAGGCGATTTATGGGATACAACAAAGTTGTGTTGTGTTTAACTTTGCTACATTTTTCTTCAATAATACGAAAGTATGCTTCATACTGTAATTGATCTGAGAGAGAAAATATGATCTAATAATATTATTAAATCATTGGGGAGAACTATTTATGCCTTTATCCAACTATTCATTTGATGCTATCAACAAATATTTAAATAACACATATTATATTCCCAATTATCAGAGAGAATACTCTTGGGAGAAAGAAGAACTCGAAGATTTTTGGCAGGATCTCATGGACACAATTAAGATTAATGAAGACCATGAGCATTTCTTTGGCCAAATTGTTATTCACAATTCTTCGGAAGATAATAAGCTATATATTATTGATGGCCAACAAAGAACCATCACCTCAACGATTTTTCTTGCTGCTCTAAGAAAACACTTTATGGAGATTCATTCCCAAGACAATAGTATTAAGAAAGCAGATTATAATCAGGCGGACATCACCTCGATTAATATCGGTCGAGAAGATACTTTGCACCTTTTTTTGGGAGAATTAGATAGGGATTATTTTAAAGATAATATACAATTAGGCATTCCTTCTGGAACAAAAGAAAAGAAGAAGTCACATGATCGTATTAGGAAAGCCTATGAATTCTTTTATACGCAGCTTGAAGATTATGTAAGCGATTGTTCTGACATAGTCGAACGTTTCAATGCATTGGACGAAGTTTATAAAACTTTTATTACTGGTTTCAAAGTGTTTTACATGGAGGCTACCAAGCTCGAAGAGGCATTTGTGATTTTTGAAACTTTAAATGCACGCGGCAAAGAGCTCGAAACAGCCGACTTGCTGAAAAATTATATTTTTGGGAAATCACCTGATTATATTGACGATTCTCAGAAAAAATGGGAGTCAATGATAAGCAAACTTGGATCAACAGACCCAACAAAATATATTCGCCATTTTTGGAATTCCCAAAATGATATGGCGCGAGAAAAAACACTTTATAGAACAATAAGCAAAACCGTTAAAACGCCTAGACAAAGTCGCGAACTTCTGGCAAACCTTGAAGAGTGTGCTCAGCTGTATTATGACCTTTCAAATCCAAAAACAAGTGTTACTATTGACGATCCCATTTTCCTTAACAGTCTGAAGGCCCTCGATTTATTCAAGGCAAGTAGCTTCTATCCTATCTTTTTGGCAATGAGATTATCATCGACCACTTTCTCCGATAATGATTATTCAACCGTAGCGAAAACCGTTGAAAATTATGTTTTCAGAAATGCAACTATTTGCAAACGCACTTCGAATCGTACAGAAATCTTTTTCTCAGGAATTGCCCAAAAAATTTACAGTGAAGAATTAACGACTGCCCCTCAAATTTGCGCAGCTCTCTCCGACGGCATGGTATCCGATGACGAATTCTTAAGTGTTTTTTCACTTTGGAATGCCCCTAAAACCAACAAAGAGATAGTAAGGTATATTTTCAGAAGAATTCACAATTACCTTGATCCCACATCCGAATTGAATACGGATAATATGATTGTTCATATTGAGCACATCATGCCAGAAACCATCGGAGACTGGGATATAGATGAAGAAACGCATGATGAGTATCTTTGGCGTCTAGGAAATTTAATGCTTTTAAAAGGAACTTTGAACACCTCTATTTCCAATAAGTTATTTTCCGAAAAAAAAGGTAGTTACAATAGTTCTCAAATTAAACCCAATGATGAGCTTCAACAATATGAGCAATGGACTCCAAACGAAATAGATGATCGTCAAAAGAAACTTGCAGAATATGCAGTTAATATTTGGCCAAAAGCCTAAGGACAAAAATGCAGCAGAAGGGTTTACCTTCTGCTGCAACTGTTATGCCTCTTTATTCCATTCTTGTGAGATCATATTCTGAAGGGGCACCTAATAATAGGCCTATGTTATCAGGGTCAATTTTAAAAAGCATTCCATGGTCTCGCCACTTACCATCTTCCTTGAAATGAGCAGCAAGGTCAAGAGTAATAATACCTTCGTCCAACAAAGGCGCAATCAATGTTGCATTCGGCTGCTTCGTGTGAAGAATCTTGTCATATCGGAAGAATTCCTGCCCTTCGACATCTTTGGATACAGCTTTTACCCAGAAGGTCTCATGATGTTTTGTTAACAGGGCGTTTTTTAATGTATCCATTTTCCAAGAAGACACATATTTAGATAAAGCTCTTTCTACAAACTGCATTTCGAGTTGGTCTTTTGTGTAATTAACATTGAGCTTTAAATCGTATGCATTGACTCGCTGAGTTGAGAACGTCTCATAAAGTTGGAGCCGTTCTTTGTTCGAATTCCTTGGAATTTGCCACTTCCCATATTTTTCAACAATTTCCCTATATGTTAATCCCTCATCAGGTACTCGAGTAAATAAGGTGTTTCTTGTTTTCGCTCGTTTACTACCGTGTCTGGTTAAGCGAGTGGTTTTTAACTCTATTCCTTTATAGTCCGGAGTTGGAGAATTATTGCGCTCAATACCCAATGCATGCTCCAACGTATCTCCAACCCCTGGGTCTCCGGGAGTAATCGAAGGAATAAAGCCTTGTCTGTGAATGCCAAGTATTTTGTTAAGTAGTTCCTCTGCAATTGATTCATTGGAATACTTGATCTGCTCAAGAAGGTCTTTTGCAAAACCTCCATTTAGGAGCGAATTTCTTATTGTTTCATCGGAAAGATTAATAACATAAATCCTATTATCATGGACAATTAACGCCAGCAAGTTACACGGACGACAATATTTTCTGAGGTTTTTGAACCAAATTCGCGGGTCGCCCTTCTTGGTAACAGGGCGATATAAAGACGCCTCTGTCTCAATCAACCCATTATCGGTAACAAAAAATGATGAAACCATATGCTTATAAGCAGGACCTTGATTTTGTTGCTCATAACTATGTATACCTTCGTCTTTCAAAAGTGCACGCACAGGCCCTGTAGCATCCATTATGGATTTCTCATATCCAGTCGGAGTAGGAACCAAAAAAGCGACTGATATGCCGGTTTCAGCAAACAAAGATAAAAATTGTTCGATATCAATATCGGCCATCGCTAACATTGGACCACCTTCTCAAATAATTATTTAATGTGTTTAATGATTTCTGTCGCAATTGCACGAGCCATTAACGGCGGAACAGCATTGCCAACCTGCGTGAACTGTGGAGTTTCAAGTTTTCTTCGATCTCCCCCTGTAGTTCTTTTTCCTTGAAATACAAACGAGTCATCGAAACTCTGAAGGCGTGCCATCTCGCGAACTGTTAGAGATCTGTTAGACGCATAGTGAACATAATCATCTGGCATCGTCGTCACTGTCATAGATTGTGACTCAGGATCCATAACCGTATAATTTCTCTTCTTTGTCTCTAAAAGAGGATTCTCTGGCTCTGCTGCTTTTGCAGCCTTATAGTCACCGTATTCACGAATTAATGCATAGCGATCTTGCACCTCTTGATTGTGCTTAGACGTTTCATGATTTTGAAGCGTTTCATATGTATACGAACTCTTGTCCAGCTCACCAACTGAATTTGCAGGTGTATATACTGGTTTTTCTTTCGCCAAGTTTGGAAAACGTTTTTGGTCTAATCGCCCTTTTTTGCACCATTCCGAAAATGTTAAACCATTCGGGTTAAGGGTTCCATTAGAATTACGCTTAATAGACCCCTCCGGAGTCTTAGCGAAACTCAAAGCAAAATCCTCGTCATATTCGACAGGATGATCTCCTATGCCAATATAATCCAAATCCCCAATAGCTTCAGCCACAGTTACTTTTTCCGCCTGCGGTATCAATGCAGGAATACTGCTGATAAGTTCCTGATCTCTTCGGCAACCAACAAATATTACTCTTTGACGATTTTGAGGCACACCATAATCTGATGCCAAAAGTATTTGTTCTCCTGAAACTCTATAGAGTGCAACGTTATCCGCTACTGACTTTAAATCATTGGCTTCTGGTGATGCACCAACAATCTCTAAAACACGATTAACCGTGTCAAAAGGCCCTTCTTCTAATATTTCCAAAGCTAGACGAATTGTTGCAACAACATCACATGCCTTCTGATTTGAAGTAATTGACTCCAGTCGAAGGCACTGCTGTGTTGCAATGCTGATTATTTCACTTTCACTCAGAGCGTCCGTCATATTATCAAAAACAGATTTGTAATGGCTTTTATTCAGGTGCGCCTGATTGATTTGCCCCTTAACTAGTTTAGAGATCCTCTCTAACTCATTAATATCAGCTAATAAACTAAGTGCTTGTCGGACAATATTCCGCTCAAATTCTTCGACCTCTTTGTTGTTTCTGTAAGCCTCAACTAGTTTGTTAGATAACTCTGTGCAAAACTGTTCAAGGGCTGGATTCTCGATTTTGTTTTTACATTCGAGAAGCGAGGATTTGACAAATGCTTTTTGGGAAGCATTTAGCTTCATCATTTCAATACTTTTTCGTGAAGCGAGATAATCTTCTCTTCTTGTTACCTCTAATTCGTTTTGTTTAATCCAAACATTAAGAACTTTCAAAGATAACGTTAGCTCTTCATTGTTTATTTTCAGTTTTCCACACTTTTCAACAAAAAGTTTAAGCTGATCATAATCTACGATATTCCGGATTTCTTTAAGAATCCTTTCTTTAACTCTTCCCTTATCTTTTGTCAGAATTCCATATACGTTCTCCATGACAAAGTATTTTGGGCGGAGAGCTTCAATTACTTTTAGATAATAAGAAAATAAGTCATCTTTTTTGTCGTTTTTCTTTCTTTCACCTGCCAAAGAAAAAGACTGACAAGGTGGTCCCCCAGTTAACACATCCACGTTTTGATCCCCAAATTTCAAATGGATGCGTTCAAGAAGCTCTTCAATATAATCGGGATCAGTAATATCCTTGGTCAGGAAATCCGTTTTTAATCCCAGCTGTTCGTTATAACGCATTTTATGCGTTACTTCACAAGTTGGATTAATATCAGATGCAAGTAAGAAATCATAAGTTTTTCCGTCTTCGTCCACTTGAAGGAAACCTTCAGAAAAGCCACCAGCGCCAGCGAACATATCAACAAATGTAGGCATGGATAACCCCACCTTTCTTCTTACAATTATACAAGATACTATATATATTGTCCAGGGAAAGACACAACATTTCGTTATATTATAACAGATTATTTCTGAAATAAAGTGTGATTTATTGTACTACCGTTGCAAAATAAAAGAAGCGGCTAGAAACCGCTTCTTTTATTCTGCAAGTTTTTTTCGAACCTTGTCTTCTAATTGGTAATCATTATTAACCCGTAAAAGTTTGTACCCCGTAAAAGCATATACCTCATCTTTAAATTGATCCGCTTCTTTTGCATGTTCTGAGTTGTGAGTCGTATCATCTAACTCAATTAAAAGCTCGACATACATGTTGGACGGCTTGGCAAGAGCGAAGTCCACATGTCTGGACTTGATTCTTCCCCAGTTGGTATTCCATGCGCTTCTGTTCCATGTATTTTCAGGGTAGACCAGATCGCCCATTCTAACTTTTGTTAATACGATAAGGCCCAGCGTATCTGCTATAGGTTTCAGCGACTTGTAAAAACTGAGTTCCCGTTGAGTAAGTAGATAACGCCTCTTGTATGGCATTGGTTTTGGAGGCTTTTTCTTCTGTGGATGTATCGTCTCCTCTGGCCATATCGCGGTGTTATGAGATGAAGCGGTATTGGCTGCTTTTACATTGACTTTTTTGACGCTTCCCGTTGCTGGACGTTTGTAATAGTCTTTCGGGATACTTTCACCAGTTTTGTGATAAGCCCCATCAATATGAGGCAGAGGCGCTTGCTTTGCTTGGCTCTTATCGGCAGAATCTGTTTTGGCACTTTTAGCTTGATTTCCAGCCTTCTTTTTCTTCCTATAGTTTAGCCAAATAGCAAGAGCAACAGCCAAAAGGAGCACCGTCAATATCAAGGTGTTCCTCGATTGCTCCGAAAGACCAACTTCAGTAACCTGACCATTGGTTACCGTATAAGTATAATTGTCATCGGAAATCGTTCCGGAATAGTCATATGCAACCTTTCCATTTTGAACGTAATATTTCTCTGCGCCAGCTTCCGCAATTCCATTAAATGAGAAATCAACTTCTCCGTTAATGCAATACCAGGTCCCGTAGGCATTAGATGCCAAGCCAGTCACGTAAGTTTCCTGACCATTTGCGTAGGTTTTCCATTTGCCCGAGATAGGATCCTTTTGGACAGTGATTGTTCTCCCAAATGCGTCGGTTGAGGATGGTCCTGTTTGAACAGCTTCCGCGCGAACGTCTTCAGCAAATGCATTATTTGTCGCCATACATGTAACTGCTAACACGATGGATACCACAAATGCGAAGAATAATTTACTATACAATATCTGCTTTGCCATAAAACCACGTCCAGTAAAGATTTCCACTACTTTCAGTTTAATATGACATATGTAAACTTTTCAACAACAAAAACGACTCTTTCGAGCCGCTTTTTCATCGCCCCCGAAATGTCTTTGGCAGAAGCGCCGTTGGTCTCTGTGATTTTGATGATTGCCATGGGGTAACCCCTCCTTTCGACTATAGTGTATAACTTTATAAAAACAAAAAGGTCCCCCGTCGGGGGACCTTTTGATTGGGACTGTACATCGCCCAATCGTTATTCTGTTTCCTGTTTCAGCACATTCGTCTTCTTGCCCCAACGCTTGCGGAAGTCGCGAGCGGTCGGGACTTGTTTCAAGTCTGCCGCAATCCATTTTTCATAGAAAGCCTGTTCAGCTTCCAAAGCTTCTTTGGCAAGCGTTTCGGAATCGGCTGCTTTCGCTTTCCGCAGGAAGTCTGCCTCCAGCGCGTTGCGTTCGGAATAAAACGCCGGCGGAAGTTCCTTGCCGATCAAAGTGCGGCGGAACTGTTCCGCGCGACGCCAGTAGGCCTCCCCGGCGGGGTCTTCTTCCGCAACGACCGGGAGTACAGGTGCATCGCCAAAACGGTACGGTTTGAACAGAGAGACGCAGGGCGTGGAGGTGCCGGTCAGCCATACCCGGATGTCGTCGGACAGTTCCACAATCATGCTGGCTGTGGTGTGGTCCCCGACGAGCCCGCCGTAATGCATGCAGACGGAGTTCACGGTTCCGGAAGCAAAGGGGTTGGTCACACCCGGTGCGTGAGTGCGGAGCGCCTTCATCATGTCCTGCACGCTTGTGGCGCCTGCAAGACAGGTGGAGGACTGCTGCAGCCGGTCCTTCGAGCCGGAGAACTTCGAGTAGAGCGGGTCCTTGTGTTTTTGGGCGAATCCGCGGATTGCCAACCGGTTGGAAATGCTGCCCCGCTCCACTTCGCGGGATACCCACTCTTTGCCGGCCGTCTCCAGAATGTAAATATGCGCGCGGTCCATGATCAGGAACGAGTTGTCATAGTAGAACTTGTGGTCATAGGCGCAATTGCCGCCCTGGCCATAGGTGAGCAGGTGGTCCACAATGATTTCCTGCGCCTCTTCCGCCGTATTGGCCCGCTCCAGCGCAAGACGAAGCAGGTCCATGCCCGTGAGCGTGTCGTTCTCCTTGTGGTACGCGCCTTTGGTGAACACGGCCTCGTTGCCGATGCACACGCCGCACTCGTTCACGCCCATCTCCGCGCCCCACAGCCAGGTGGGCCGGGAGAGGAGGACCGCTTTCGTGTGTGGCACCTGAGGCACTTCGATATAAGTGGCTTTCAAGGTCGGCTCGTTATGGTCCTTTGCCGGAATAAACTCCAGGACCTGCGGCTCATTGGGGCTGCGGTCGGAGTTCTTGGCAAAGATGGCTTTGCCGTCATGGAAAAAGCCTAATGTGTCGCACATGGTGAAGCCTCCTTTGTTATTCCAGTTCCAGGCTGTCGAGGAAGGCCTTGACCGCTTTACCCCAGGCTTTGGGTTCTTCTTTGATGGGCGAGTGGGCGGAGTCCTCGAACCAGACCCATTCTTTGCGCGGGGCCTTCAGCTGCGTGTACCAGCGCTCCGCCAGTTCGAACGGGGTGTTGTAGTCGTGCCGGCCGATGGTCAGAAGGACGGGCATTTTCAGTTCCGGCACTTCCTTCATGTAGTCCGCGTCCACGACTTCCGGCCAAAGGACATCGGTCAGGTACAGGGCGCCCAGGGCGTACTTTGCGTATTCCCAGACTTTGTAGCCGTCCCACTTGATGAGGGGCAGCAGAAGAGACCGCACCAGCCCGCCGCGGTTCTTCCATTCCGCACCGCCGTACTTGGACAGGCCGTCCCGCTCCGCCATCATTGCGCTCTGGTCTTCGTAGTTGCCGTTCACCGGCGCCTTGCCCTCGAGGGCTTTGACCATTTTCTCATCGCCCGCTTTTCGGGCTTCTTCGAGGACGAAGTTGTAGGAGATGAGCTCGTTCTCCGCCCCTTCAATGAACTGCCCCTGTCCAATGTATGCGGCGATATGCTCCGGGTGGTAATAAGCCAGAGGCGTTCCGATAATGGTGCCCCAGGAATGTCCCAGGATGACGATTTTTTCTTTTTTGAACTTCTTGCACAGGTACTCGATGAGCGCGACCGCGTCCTCCCGATACAGTTCCACGTGCAGGTCCTGCTTCTTTGTTTTGCGGCTGTAGCTTTTGCCGGACCCGCGCTGGTCCCACAGGACCATGGTGTAGTCTTTCGCCAGTGCCTTCTGATAATGCAACACCCAGTGGCGGTCGCAGACACCCGGCCCGCCGTGCAGGAACAGCAGCACCGGGTTGCTTTCGTCGTACGTGTACACGCGGATGTTCTGTTTGTCGCCGTTCAGTTCGACCCACTCTTCGTAGTCGATGAGTTTTTTCTTTTTCATAATATTCCTCCTCTGTTCCAATGTTGACACGGGGACGGTTCTTTTGTCAACTGCGGTGCATCGCCCAAAGGAAAAGCGGCTCTTGCGAGCCGCTTTAAGTGGTGGAGTTGTTTGGTAGAAGTTATACCGCTACCTTTTTATGATAGTTCTCAGCTGCGCGGGCGAACACAAATGCACGCTCCTCCGGAGTAGCTTCCGACAGGTTGATGTTGTACCGACGGGCTGTCTCAAACAGACAGTGGACGGCTTCTTCATCGCCTTCCTGAGGGTAGGCAAGCGGGGTTCCATCGTCGAAATATTTTGCTTCGAGTGTCATATCAAACCACCTCGTTCGTATAGTCGGTCAATAATTGTAATCCGTTTTCCGGGAGTAAGATCATCTCGTATTCCGAATAAAGGAGCGGCAACGCTCCATACCGGGCCCGGTAATGCAGGAACAGCTGTGTTGTCTTTGCTTTGAAGCACAGAGTTCCATCAAAACCGCGTTCAAGCGAATTGCACACCGCCCAGGCGAGGAACGCTTTTCCTATACCATAATACTTCCGGGCTTTTGTTTTGACAAGCGTTGGGTTGGAGGCAGGCTCAGACTCCATGTAAACCATTCGCAGGCAATTGTCCTTTGGCAAAAGTTTGCAGGCACACAGGCCAATCAGTTCCTCTGTCTCTGTTATGGTCATGGCATATTTTTCCAACTGTCTTTGTCGGATAAAACTTGTTTGCCAGCCGGTCTGCCAGTGGTCATCGACGGTCCGTTGAAAGTCTGCCTCCGAAGCTTGGCGTATGTGGACCTGCACACGGTTCCCGAAGTGGTCCATTACGTAGAATGAATAGGACAAACAAATGCCCCCTTTCAAAGATCCTTTTTCACGAAATGTGAAAGGCATCTTTGAAGGAAGCCTCAAATGTGGTCTCTTAACGTTTAGCGCTTTTTGGCGGGCTTGTCAAGTGACCCTGCACGAGCGGTCGAAATTCGTGTGCGAACGGTCGTTAAGGTGCGGCTTTTTGCGTATTTTTGCGGGTTTTAGTATAATAAAACCACAGCAAATCGCCAAAGGAGGCTTCCCCATGAACGACCTGACCGGACTGCTTTTGAAGATCGGCGCATCCGTTGCGCTGGTGTGCTTTTTCTACTTCCTGTTTTCGTATATTTCCGCAGCGGTCATCAGCCACCAGACCTATGTCATGGAGGCCTCGGACTGGATCTTACCGGTCACCCTCGGCGTCATCGTGGAATTCAACGACATTTCAAAGTACTGGAAAGCCCGGAAAGGCGAAGGTTCGAAGGACGACGAACCAGAAGAATAAGAAAAACTCCGAAGCTTGAGGCTTCGGAGTTCTTTTTTATAACACCCTCATCACATTCTGGGCGATTTTCTTGTGTTCGCTGACCGGCGGGTGGATGTCCAGGATCATGTCATAGGTAAACATGGGCCAGAGCACGTAGTCGAAGGGGTACCCTGCGACATTGCTCATGTCAATATAGGTCGTTTTATTACTGTACTTGCTTCCATTAGTGATCCAGTTCCGCATGTCGCGGATACCGTTTTCGTTGATTTCCTCCAGGTACGTCCAGTCGACGCCGGGCGCAAGTTCCATGTTCTGGAAAGCGCGGGTCATGCCGAAGCTGTATACCTTCACGTCCGGGTTCAGCTTATAGATGATGTCCAGGAGGCGGTCATACTGCACTTCCCACTTTTTCTCATTGGCCTTGGTCTGGGCGCTGAACTCCTGCAGGTCCGTGGTCCCGAGCAGGAACTTTGTGACTTCCTCCGGGGTGTCCAGAGTCTTGATTTCTCCCTCGGTCAGGGTGGACACCGCGACCGCGGCCTGACGACCGAAGACCTGGTAAATAGGAAGCAGGAACTCTTCAAGGAGCGGACGGGTGAACAGATCGTTACTGCCGACTTCCATAACCAGTACGTCTGCCTGCCGGATGGCGTCCTTGATGCTGTTCGCAAGCGCTACGGCGTCGCCGGGCTTCGTAACTTCCGTCGGGAGCATCATCACGCTGCTGATGTACATGTCGTACGCGTTCTCCGGCTCACAGATCTCCGATTCATACGCCGGGTCTAAGATCCGCAGAAACTCCGTGGTGCCCCACATGCTGCGGGACAGGTTGACGGATGTCGCCTGGTCAAAACCTTTTTCATCGCGCACGATCCGTGCCCAGGACCCCTGCACCCATTCGCCATGGGGCATGACCATGATCTGCGACAGCGTGTCCTCCGGGGCATTCCCCAGCCCAAAGCCGGCGGAAATGGAGTCCCCGAGGATGACCAGAGACTTGCCCTTATAATACGACGCGGGTCTCGCGAATGCCGCGGTCAGGCTCATCGTGACCAAAGTCAAAACCGCCATCAAAATGGCGAAGATCCGTTTCATGCAGCCTCACTCCTATTATGATTCTGCTTTAATTATAACATCGGAGCATGGCTATACAATAAAGACTCCGGAGCACAGGGCTCCGGAGTTTTGTTATTATGATTGGCAGACCAGTTCATCGCGGATCGCCTTTGCAACATACTGGTTTAAGGAAATGCCCAACTTATAGGCTGCCTCGGCAGCGTTACGGTGAAGTCCCGGGTCGATCCGGATGTTGAAGGTGCCCTTGTACTCTTTCTCGGGGTCCTTCCCCACTTCTGCGCAGAATGCCAGATAGTCGTCCACCGCCTTCTCGAACTCCTGCTGAGCAGCGCCGGCAGAGTCGGCTTCAAACGTAACGAGGTCCCGGATGCCGTCGATCGTGCCGAACAATACCCGGCTTTCATAGTCATACTCGACCTTGGCGTGATAGCCTTTATACTCTAAACTGTTTTTCATGATAGTACATCTCCGTTCTCTTTGAGTGCACGAACGACCGCCCTGACGGCCGCCGGCAGCATGACGTCTCCCGGGTGTGGCTTGTGGAGGTCGATCACGTGGCCGTCCGACGCCCGGTAAAAACGGACACGGGAGCCTGAGCAGCGTCCTGCATTCCGAATAAGTAAAATCCTTTGGCAGTGTCAGAAGGCGTTGGAGCAGTTTCTCTTTTCTACTCATGAGACCACCTCACAAGTTTGCAACTACTCTCCAGTTGCATTATATATAGTCCGGCCCGTTTCGTCAACATTCTCCTCTTTTGCCGCATAAAAATACCTCCTTCGAGTATCTGCTTCCCCGTTTTGGAGAAGTGTCTCTAAGGAGGCTCTTTATTTTGGTTTCTTTCTGTGTAGCAATTCTTTTGCTGCCTGTCAACTAAGTGCTGCCTCTCCGCCGCCATAATGACCGTTCGGCAGCGAAAACCGACCGGTGGCTCAAATGGTACCGCGCAACAGAAGAAGTATTGTAAAATTTCAGCGTTTATTCCGCATGCTTCCAAAAGCGCTGACGTTCAGAGCTTTATGAAGCAGTCCCTTCAGCGCAATTGAACCAGTAGTGGGAGTAAAACTGACTTTTTCAATTCTATATCAGCACAAAAATAATATTGCCGGAAAAACGCTGACTTCATTTAGCAAAAGTCAGTAGTTTCTTTGATGTCGGTTCATACACGCTGACGCCGCCGAATCTTAGGGCATAAAAAGTCAGCGCTAAAACCGTGATGTCTCAAAAACGCTGAAAGCACTTTGGCACGCGCATTGAAAGCGCACGACCCGTAAATCGCAACAAACCCCCGGACCGACGTCCGGAGCTTTGCTGTTATACCCAGTTTTCCACCTGCAGGTTTTCGACCCGGTCGAACTCGCGGGTGTTGTTGGTAATGAGGGCCAGTCCCTGAGACCTGGCATGTGCGGCGATCAGCAGGTCGTTGGCCCCTATGGGAGTACCGCTGTCCTTCAGCTGTTTGCGGATGCTGCCGTACTCCCGGGCAGCCGCGGCGTCGAAGTCCAGCACCTCGATGCCGGCAAGGAACGCGAAGAGCGCAAGCCGGTTCTGTGCCGGGTTGCTGCTGTTGGCAATGCCGAACTCCAGCTCCGCCAGCGTAATGGCGGAAATACAAAGGTCGTTCGGGTCATATTGCCGGAACTTCTGTAACACGACGTCCGGGCGATTGTTCTTCGCGTAAGCCACAATGTTCGTGTCCAACATGTACTTCATAAATAAGACCTCTCCTGCAGCGGCAGGTCCGGGACGCCGTCTTTCAGAAAGTCCCCGGTGAACAGGTCCAGGCCAAGCAGCATGGACGACCACGGGTCATCTTTCGGCAAAAGCATGACCACATTGCCTACACGCTGGACCAGCACCTCGTTGTCCTGGAACCGGCATTCCTTCGGCAGGCGTACCGCCTGGCTGCCACCATTGGTAAAGAGTTTCGCAGTCTCCATAGCAAGACCTCCTTTCAACGAAAGTATATACTTATATATATACTTTCGTCAACAGGTTCCTTCCACTCCACCTGTAACACGCCGGCTCCGGCCCTGTCAACTAAGTGCTGCCTCTCCGCCGCCATAACGACCGTTCGGCAGCGAAAAGCGACCGGTGGGTCAAATGGTACCGCGCCACCGACGACGCTTCCGACTACTACTCCCTCCCCGAAGGCTATGCCTACGCCTTCGAACCGGATGAGGAAGAGCCCGAAGAATAAACATCGAACAAAAAGCTCCGGTCCTGTTTGGGACCGGAGTTTTTGTGTTTATTTCAGGTAATTGTCGATGCGGTGTTTCAGGTTCTCCGAGACGCTGTCAGCGTAGAAGAAGTAGTCCTGATTATGGTAGCTCTGGCTACCGAAGCCCGGAACCATCATATTCTCTGCCATCTTCTTTACAGGCGGAAGTTTACCGAGCGGCCCGAATTTGTTCGCCATTTCATTCTGAAGTGCATAGACGTTTGGGTCAGCCGTCTGGGCGATCACACTGCGGCGTGCAAGGTCGATTGTCGCGTCAGCCACAGCCTTATTCTGCTTTGTCGGAACTGCAGGCGTGTCATCGGTTTTCCAGTTCAGCGGGTTGATGATATACGCGTTCGGGCGGATGACGAAGCTGTGCTGATTGACGTTTTCCGGACCTTCCGTGTTCCAGCTGATAAGCACGCCGGTGTCGTCCGGCCCTTTTGCCGTCTTGATGTGCGGATTCGCTGCCAGCTGCTCCGGCGTCATACCGTATCCAACACAATATGCAGCAATCATGCGGTCATAGTACTCCGGGTGGAGCTTCATGTATTCGGTCAGGATGTACACGATGAGGCATGCGCCCTGGGAATGGCCCGCCAGCACGTAAGGGCGGCCATTGTTGTAATTCTCAAAGTAATAGTCCAGCGCCGCATACACGTCCGTGCGCGGTTCCAGCTTCTCGACGTCGAAGATTTCCTCGTCCGTAAGGTCATTGAACTTCATTGCACTGAGCTGATGGTAGTACGGAGCGTACATGTTGCAATGCTTCTCGAAGACCGGCCCGTTTATTTTATAATTGGATTTCGCCATGACTTTCATGACCGGGTCCACACCGCCAATGACTTTGTTCGCCATAGAACTCGTCGGGTAGAGCCAGATGCAGTCCACTTTCTTCTTTGGTTTTGCCGGCTTCTTCGGCAGCGCCATCCAGTTTTTCTTATCGCTGTAGTCATACGGGGTTCCGACCGTATTGGGGTATTCCACGTTTCTCCATCCTTTCCTTGTGAATATTTGTTTTTAACACTTTATCAGTTTAAACCGAAAAAGTCAAGAGATCTGTCTTTCTCCGCTAATAACCATGGGCCCCACCGCTTTGAATTTGTCGGGTTTTCTTGCTGCAATCAATGGTTTGGGCTTGCCAGGTTATTTTGCATAGCAGCGAAATTTCAGCATAGGTTTTGTTTATTTATGAAAGCGCTGACAATTAGGGCTTCATAAAGTCTCACTCTCAGCGCAATTGGAATAGTAAAGATAAAATAGCTGACTATTTCAATGTTCTATCAGCATAATAATTAAATTGTCATGAGAACGCTGACTTCAATTTTCAAAAATCAGCGGATTCCTTGATGGCGGTCCATATATGCTGACACCGCCGACCCTGATAGCATAAAATGTCAGCGTTACAAACGCGGCATCTAAGAAACGCTGAAGGCGTATAACTTATAAATCGCGACAAACCCCCGGAGCAACAGTTCCGAGGGTTTGTTTTCATTTCAAATAATGGATGAACAAACTTATTCGTATTCGAGGGCCTGCTCAAGGGCGATCGCCAGCTGGTCGGCACAGGAAGTCCCGCGGCCGGCGCAGTCATTGCCTTTCAGAATGTCGATGACTTCCTCCGCATCCTTGCCTTCGATCAGCTTTCCGATGGCTTTCAGGTTACCGTTGCACCCGCCGAAGAATGACACGTTGTGGACCTTGCCGTCCTCCAGACCGAACTCGATCTGCCGGGCGCACACGCCCATCGGAGTAAAGCGGTATTCGTTCATGACGCCGCCTCCTTTTTCAAAACTGGTACTGTGCCATTCTAGGCGCGTCGGCACGGTAAGTCAAGAGAAAACCTTTACAGCGCCGCGACGGCTTCCATGGCGGCGCGGGTCGCGTTGACAATGCGGCCCGGGTTTTTCGCGTCGCCGATAAGAAGCACTTTGTGAGTGACTTTCTTCGCCGCTTCTTCCAGCGTTTTCTCCGAACGGACGCCGAGGGACAGGACGACAGCATCGCAGTCGATCATCTTCAGGTTCCCGTCCTTGGTTTCCAGGACAACAGAATCATCGGTCACACGGACCAGCTTGTGGCCGGGCAGCAGGTTGACGCCGGCTTTTTCCAGACCCGGGACAATGTCCCAATAGTGCTGGACCCAGACGCCGGGCGCGATGTCTTTCGCCATTTCAGCGACCGTAACGATATTCCCTTTCTCCACGAGCAGCTCTGCTGTCTCAAGACCCGTCAGTCCGGAGCCGATGACCGCGACGCGCTTGCCGGTCAGGTCGACCGTGCCGTTTAGGACGTCGACGACCGTGCAGACATGGTCTTTGTCAAGGCCTTCGATCTTCGGAACAATGGGTTGGCCGCCGGTCGCGAGCAGAACCGCATAAGGTTTCAGCTCTTTCAGCATGGCTTCGTCCACAGACACGCCGCAGCGGATCTCCACACCGGCTTTTTCCGCCAGGGTGGTGAGGTCGTCGATCGCCCACTGCATTTTCTCTTTGTTGGGCGGCATCTTGGCAAGGTTCAGCTGACCGCCGGTCGTTTCCGCTTTTTCGAAAAGGACAGTCTTGAACCCGCGGAGGGCAGCTTCTCTGGCAGCGGTCAGGCCGGCAGGCCCGGCGCCCACGACCGCTACGGTGCGGTTCTGCGTATCCTTCGGAAGGGTCTTGTCATTGTACTGGATCTCCCGGCAGTTGCGCGGGTTCAGGGCGCACTCACAGGGCTCGCCCTTCAGCGCGTTCTCCTCATCCGTCATGAAGCAGGTGACGCAGGAGATGCAGCGGCGGATCTCATTCGAACGGCCCTCTTCCGCTTTCCTGACCCAGTACGGGTCAGCAAGCAGCGGACGGCCGAGACCGATCAGGTCCTGATTCCCGGACTCCAGCAGTTCTTCCGCCTGTTCCGGTGTGCGGATGACACCGACGCCGCAGACGGGAATGCTGACCGCGTCTTTGACTGCCTTGGCAAGGTACGTCCGCCAGCCGGGCTTGAAACTCATGGGCTCGATAAGCGTGTTGAGGGTCTCGTAAGTACCGCAGGAAACGTTGATCATATCCGCGCCGGCCTCTTCAATGCGCTTCGCCATCTTGACGCCATCCGGGAGCTTGATCCCGCGGTCTTCAAAACCGAGCATATCGTAATACTCGTCGACAGCAAGGCGGACACTGACCGGGAAGTCCTGACCGCAGGCCTGCTTGATGCCCTTCAAAATATTCAGAAGGAACCGCATGCGGTTGTCGAAACTTCCGCCGTATTCATCGGTTCGGCGATTCGTATAGGGCGACAGGAACTGCTGAATCAGGTAACCATGCGCGGCATGGAGTTCCACGCCGTCCGCGCCGGCTTTCTGAACGCGGACAGCCGCGTCGATGAACTGCTGTTCCAGACGCTTGACTTCCCAGGTCATAAGCGCACGGGTGTTCTGGTGTTTGATGATTGTCGCACCCAGTGCTGAGGGCACCGCCGAAGCGCTGACGACCGGCGGAAGGAATTTCATCATGGCAACGACTGCCGGGTTTTCAAGGATCGAAACATCGGCATACTGGCCCATAGCATACGTAATATCCCAGAAATGCGGAACAATGTTTCCGACTCTTTCCAGCATGCCCCAGGAATAGGCGATGGCAGAAAGGTTCTGCCGGCCCGGGTGGTGAAGCTGCACGAAAATCTTCGCGCCGTGGGAATGAACTTTTTCCACCATCTCAGAAAACGGCTCGATTACACTGTCATTGCTCATGGACAGCTGACCGCCGAGTGCCACACCGTGCGTGTCGTTGACACGGGTCACTTCCGTAATAATGAGGCCTACTCCGCCTTTGGCGCGTTCTTCATAGTAGTCCTGCACACGAGGGCCGGCTTTGCCGTCCGGTTCTGCCGCGTCAACGCCCATCGCCGTCATGACGACCCGGTTCTTTAATGTCAGATTCCCAATTTTTGCTTCCGAGAGCAGTTTCTCATACATTACATTTCCTCCCCTTGGTAAAGTATCGCTTTTTCGAAGCGTCGAAACCATTCGACCTTTCAAATTTCACTTTAACACCTGCGGTTTCTGCCCGCAATCTGGCGAAAGAAAATGCAGACACACTACGCAAAAAATAACAAAGCCCCGGACAACCGCCCGGAGCTTTGTGCTTATTCACTTTCATTCCCCTGCAACTTTGAATTTGCCGAAGTGCTCCGGGGTTGACAGCGGGGCCCCGGGCGTGTGGCTTTACGCCTGCCGGGGCCAGCCCCGCAGAAAAAGTACAAGGGGCAGGCCGCCGCACAGGCTACCACGCGCTCTTCCCACTGTAAACCCACTTCGCCAATAAATAAGACTGGGTTTTCGTGTTTTCACGGCAACCCAGTCCCTGGCAAGCTTCACTTATCTGCTTCTTAGTCTCAAAACAGACTGGTTTTTTGTTTATTGCAAACATCACAGTCTGTTTTTCTTTCTCTTTTTCCTTGTTATCATCAAAAAGCAGACTGGTTTTTACGAAAAAACGTCTTAACCAGTCCAAATTAAGAGCCAACCTTGTGAAAAAGATTCTTTAATGTGACCGGGAAATGCTTTAATATCCAAAAACCAGTCCAATTCAAGCAAAATCTCAAGAAGGACAGTGTGAGCGCTTAACGAAAAAACACCTTCAAGCTGTTCCCTGCAGGGCAATGCGCTCTGCGCCATTGTCCTGTTGTTAACCCCTTGCCGCAGAACGGAGGGCATGTCAAGGGCCGGTGGCGGGACGACTGGTCAAAACGAAACGAGAAGTGCCGGTCGCGTAGCGGGGCGAGGAAGGCAACGCCTTCCGAAACACCCTTTACTTGCCCGGAGAACTGTGGCACGCGCGATAGCACGACCGGTCCATCGCCCACGCAAACTCACCTACAAATTCCAGTTTGGCAAGGGCAAATCGCGACAAGAGACGGGGCGATGAGACGCGGCATCGTTTTCTGCGTAAAGAAATCATTTATTGACGGTAATGCCGGACGGGTGTAAAGTATTTCACAAGAAATCACGCAACCGCGAAAAGGAGGACCAGCACATGGCAGTCATGAACTATACCTATGCTCCGTCTTTCTTTTTTACGTTCGCTCGCTTTTTTGGGGGCTTTACTTTTCGTGCCCAAAATGCTGTCCGAACGTAACGCGCCGCGAAGTTAAGAAGTAACGAACGCCGGCCCTGTTCCGTTGGACAGGGCCGGTTTTTCTATGCAGAAAGGAACATGAGTCATGGAATTGAATGAAGCAAGAGACCGCATCCGGGAGATCGACGAGCAAATGCAGGAGCTGTTCGTGCAGCGCATGGACGCCGTGCGGGAAGTCGCGCAGTATAAGAAAGACCGCGGCCTGCCGATCGAAGACAAAGACCGGGAAGCGGAGAACCTCGAAGACCTCGCCGCCGGTGTGGAGGACCCCACCATGCGGTCCTTCTACCTGCGCTTCCTGCAGGACACCATGGAGGTGTCCAAGCAGTGGCAGCACCGACTTGTGGAAGGCACCCGCGTTGCGTACTGCGGCGTGGAAGGGGCGTTCGCGCATATTGCCGCGACCCGCATTTTCCCCGACGGCGAGAAAGTCCCGTACGCCTCCTTCGAGGCGGCGTACAAAGCCGTGGAAGATGGCGAGTGCGATGTAGCCGTCCTGCCCATTGAAAACAGCTATGCCGGCGAAGTCGGTCAGGTGCTGGACCTCATGTTCTCGCGGGACCTGCACGTCAACGGCGTGTACGACATGCCCATTACCCAGAATCTGCTCGGTCTGCCGGGCACGAAACTGTCTGACATCCGCACGGTCATCAGCCATCCACAGGCACTGGAGCAGTGCGATTCGTACATCGCTGACCACGGCATGAAGGCCCGTTCCGTTCCGAACACCGCCATGGCCGCGAAGGAAGTGGCGGACGGGGGCGACCCGAGCGTCGCCGCCATTGCCAGTGCGGAGACCGCCGAGCTCTATGGTCTGACCGTTCTGGACCACGACGTCAACGAAAGCCGCACGAACACGACCCGGTTCGCGGTCTTCTCCCGCGTCGAGGCCCCCGCGTCCGGCAAGTGGGACGAGGGCGCGTTCCTGCTGCTCTTCACGGTCAAAGACGAGGCCGGCGGCCTCGCGAAGGCGCTCAACTTCATCTCCGCTTACAACTTCAACATGCGCGTCCTGCGCTCCCGCCCCATGAAGGACCTGGCGTGGAACTACTACTTCTACGCGGAACTCGAAGGCAACGACGCCTCCGACAGCGGCCGCCGCATGCTGCAAATGCTCAAGGGCGCCTGCCCCATGGTCAAGGTCGTCGGCAGAGTATAAAAATAAAAGCTCCGAAGCGTAATGCTCCGGAGCTTTTGTTTTTACGGGGACCGAGTCAGACGTCGAACTCTTCTTTGAGGTCCATCATGCCGCGGATTTCCGCATGGCCGTCTGCCAGATAGAATGTACCCATCTCCCAGCCGTTCTGGTCGTACATGGACATGATATCCGGGGCAACCGCACGGAACGCGGCCAGCACGCCTTCGTCCTTTACGACAGTGGCGACGCCGTCATAGCGCATGAAATCCATACCGTTCAGGGCAAGGATCTCGATTTTCGGGTTCGCGACGAGCTGCTTGTATACGTTCTTGAACGTGCCGCAGCCGAAATAGACTTTGCCTTCATACGGGACGGCCAGGCCGAAGGGACGGCCTTTCGGCTGATCGCCATCCGTGGTCAGGACGAAGAAGACTTTGCTTTCATTTAAAAAATTAACAACTTTTTCTGCACCGGTCATGTTTGGGACCTCCTTTTGATCGTTCAGCAGTTCTCTTTCTTGAACTTGATTATTCCACGCCATCCACGTACGGCAGGACGAAGTCCCACGTGTGGTGGAGGCATTCGATGGCGGGTTTGACAATGGTGGCAATGGCCCAGGCATGGTTGCCGATGAGCCCGCTGCACTTATGCACATCGTACGGCACGCCTGCCGCTTCCAGTTCATCCATGATGTCGAAGGCCTCGAAGCGGAGCTTGTCCCGTGTCGACCAGATCATGAACGTCGGCGGGAAGCCTTCGGACACACGAGGCGATGCAGCGCGGCCTTCTTCCGTCCGGACCCACGCTTTCGCTTCCTCGAACGGCATGTCGAGGAATGTGGAAATAAACATCTTCATGTCCGGGAAGCCAGACTGCCCTTTGTTCTCGTCCATCAGGCGCTCCAGGTCCACACAGCCGCAGATGTTGACGAGCGCCTTCGGCTTGAACGACCCGGCATGGCGGAAGGTAAGTCCTGCTTTCTTCAGGAAGTCAGGGTCCGTACACGCGGTGCCGATGTGCATGACATAGTACCCGCCGGCACTCTCGCCGGCGACCACAGCATTCTCGGGGTCAAAGCCCCACTCATCCGCGTGGTCCAGGACGAAGTCGATCGCGTCATAGACTTCTTGCACCTGACCGGGGTAGGTCATCTGCGGCGCCCAGGTATAACCGACCGACGCGCAGAAAAAGCCCTTCTGTGCCCAGTTCATGACATACGTGTTGCGCATGTCCGTAATGCCGGACGCCCAGCCGCCTCCGTGGACATACAAGAACAGAGGTTTCTTCTGTCCTTCCAGGTCCTTGCGGGTAAAGGTGTTCAGCCATTCCTGCTTTTTCGGCCCGTACGGCACTTTGTGTTCATAGACCAGTTCCTCCGGAACCTTCCGGTAGGTAATAGCCCAGGCCAGGCACTCCGTAAAGTTGTACCACAGCTGCCCCGCCATCCCGCGGGCATACCGTTTTGCATTCATAACTCTTTCTCCTTTGGCGATTTACAGCGTGGCCAGCAGCGCTTTCAGCTTGTCCGCGTGGGCGCGGGATTTCTCTTCGATGACAGCCAGTTGTTCCGGATCGGTGCGCATTTGGTAGGAGACGCCGCCGGTGAAGACCGTGCCGGCGTATTCCATGCCGGTCAAGGCGCAGGCGCCCTGGATAAAGAACAGGTAGTCGTCAATAACGTGGCCGGACTGCTCGACCGTGTAGATCTCCTCCGGCGCGCCGGCGGTCACGGACACGACAACTTTCTTGCCGACGAGAGCCTTGCCCTTCGAGCCGTGGGAGAAGCCGTGCTGGAAGGTTTGCTCCATCCAGCGGTGCAGCATGGAAGGCGCCGAGTACCAGAACAGCGGGAACTGGAAGACGACCACGTCGGCTTCCACCAGTTTCGCCTGCTCGGCGGGCACGTCGATGGCGAACTCCGGGTACATCGCGTCCAGGTATTCCACGGTCACGTTCTCTTCTTTTTCCAGCTCCGCGAGAATGATCTTGTTCGAAACGGAGTCGTTCAGGTCCGGGTGTCCGGAAATAACAAGCACTTTGCTCATAATATAAATTCCTCTCTATGAATACAAACTCCGGGGCGAGGGCCTCGGAGTTTCATGGGTTTACAGAGTTTCAGTTGACGATCTCATAACCGGCCTGAGCCAGGGCGAACATAGCTTCCTCGAAATGGATGGTCTTGACCAGAACGTAGTCCGTCGTGTAGGAGGACGCCGCGAACATGCCGATGTGGTTCTTCGCAAGGACACCGGACAGCTCGGACATGACGCCGACCATGGTCAGGTCCATTTCCTCGTCGATGACGAACGCGCTCCAGCCGTCGCTGCGCTCGAGGACGTTTTCGGGGGCTTCGGATGTGTTGCAGACGAGCGTAATGTCTCTGCTGGTCTTGCCGAGGAAGTAGAAGTCACGGGTCAGATCGACATTGTCGACCGACTCCATTTTGCAGATAGAAATATGCCGGTTGAGTTTCTTCAGTTTCATAGGGGTCACACGCCTTTCTGATTTGGTTTCCATTTTCATTATACATATCTGCAGAAACGCATACAAATGGAAATTTACGTTCGTGTATGTTATCATTGATTTATCATCTGTGAAAGCGAGAGTGTTTTATGGAAAGCTTAAAGAAAATCGCCGCCGGGTATAAGAATATGAACCCGGTGCTGCGCATTCTCATCGGCCTGATCATTGGTCTGGCGCTCGGGCTCCTGTGGCCGAACCTGCCAATCATCGGGCTGTTCGGCACCGTGTTCGTCAGTTCCTTAAAGGCCATTGCCCCCATCCTGGTCTTTGTGCTCATTATGAGTTCGCTCGCGAACTCCGGTCAGGGCCTCGGCGGACGGTTCCGCAACGTCATCATCCTGTACCTGTCGAGTACGCTGGTCGCGTCCATTGTCGCGGTCATCTACTCCTTCGTCTTCCCCATTACCATGCAGTTCACCGGGGAAGTCGCGGACAGCGCGGCGCCCTCCGGCGTCGGCGAAGTCTGGGTCAACCTGCTCAACAACATGGTGGCCAACCCCTTCGCGGCCCTGCCGAACGGCAACTACATCGGCATCCTGTTCTGGGCGGTCCTCTTCGGTCTTGCCCTGAAGGTCATTGCTTCTGACACCACGAAACAGGTCGTGCAGGACTTCGCGAACATGGTCTCCAAGACCGTGTCGTGGATCATCCTCTTTGCGCCCTTCGGCGTCATGGGCCTGGTCTTCAACGCCGTGTCCGAGTACGGCGTTGCCATCTTCACGACCTACGGCAAGCTCGTCGCTCTGCTGGTGGCCTCCATGCTGACGGTGTTCCTGGTCACGGACCCGTTCATCGCCTGGCTGTTCCTGCGCCGCAACCCCTACCCGCTGTCCTGGACCGCGCTGAAAGAAAGCGGCCTGACCGCCTTCTTCACCCGCTCCTCCGCGGCGAACATCCCCATCAACATGAACGTCTGCAAAAAGCTGGGGCTGGACAAGGACTTCTACTCCGTCTCCATCCCGCTCGGCGCCACCATCAACATGGACGGCGCGGCAGCCGTCATTACCATCATGTCCCTGACGGTGGCCCACACCATGGGCATCGAAGTCAGCATCCCGACCGCCATTGCGCTGAGCTTCCTGTCGACGCTCGCGGCCTGCGGCGCCTCCGGTGTCGCCGGCGGCTCCCTGCTGCTCATCCCCATGGCCTGTTCCTTCTTCGGCATCGACAACGACATTGCCATGCAGGCCGTTGAAGTCGGTTTCATCATCGGTGTCATCCAGGACTCCGTCGAGACCGCTCTCAACTCTTCGGGCGATGTAGTCTTCTCCGCCACCGCGGAATACTACGAACGCCGCAAACGCGGCGAGGACATGAAGTTCCTCGGCGAATACGCGAAGAAAAAGCACAAAAAAGAAGAGGCCGTCACGGAGACTGCCGAATAACACAAAACAGAAAAGACCCAGACCGTTCGGTCCGGGTCTTGTTTTTTTGTTCTTAAGAATTGACAAATCGCTGAATAAAGTCGAAGACTTTTTCGTTGTTCTCCGCGCACTGGCCTCCGTTCCAGTTGAACATGAAGCAGTGGTTGTTGATGGGGTTCGTGCTGTGGTACTCCTCATACGGCACGCCCAGCGCGTCCAGCTTCTTTAGCAGGTTCTGGGTCTGGCCGTAGCACAGCGCATCCCACTTGGAATACGTCGCGAAAATCGTCTTCGGGAAGTTCGCGTTCACATAGTTGATCGGGCTGATGAGCTCCTTATAGGGAGACTGCTCGAACGTCCGCTTGCCCGCGCCCATGGTGTCGTAGGTCAGGACGCCGGAGACGGGAGCCACCGGGAAGGTGTGGAGCATTTTCCGCAGGTCGAACATGCCGCAGTTGAGGTACGCCGCCGCGGGTTTCGCCTTCATGGCGGGAATGCCGAGCTCCGCATGGAGCGATTCATCGCTCGAAAGGTCCAGTTCATACAGCGCGCACCAGCCGCCGGAGGAGTCGCCGCCGACCATGATCTTGTCGACGTCGAAGTTGTACTCGTCCGCATGGTCCACGACCCAGTTGAACGCGTCCGTGATCATGTGCAGCGTCTCAATAAAGGTAAAGCGCGGCGACAGGCCGAATTCCACGTTCACGACGCAAATGCCGGTCTTCGCCATCCACGTAGCCAGGCCGCGGCGGTACTTCTTGCCGCCCGCGTCGAACCCGCCGCCGTGGGTATAGAACATCACCGGCTGTTTGCCTTCACAGGCCTTGCGGTAAATGTCGATGCCGCAGTACTTCTGCCAGTCCGGGTTCGTCTCGTACTGGATGTCTTTCGTTACCTGGATCTCGCCCTTCGTGTCGTAGAGCATCTCGTGCTCGTTCTGGGCCTTGTCCAGCAGGATGTCCACCGCCCGGAAGACCAGGTACCCGGGGGCGATGTGATCATAGAGTTTCTTCATTGTAGCATTCATTTCAAGTCCTCCTTTTTCGATCAGACCTCGTAGTCCATGCAGACACGGGTCTTGCTGTTCGGCAAAATGAGTTCCTTCGCCACCGCGACGTGAGCCGGGTGTACGGCATAGCCTTTCAGCGCGTCCTCATCGTCCAGCGTGCAGTCCAGCAGCCAGTCCGCATTGGAAGTTTCCATTGGTTTCGTTTCCACGGTCACATCGCGCAGACCCGGCACCACACCGACCAGCGCTTCGAGCCGCTCTTTGATGTTCGCCTTCAGTTGTTCCTTTTCCTCCGTGCTCAGTTCCTCGTTGAACTGCCAGAGGATGACATGTTTGACCATAGAGATACACCTGCCTTAATAATATGTAGCGAAACAGTAGACCAGAAACAGATGAACTGCCAGAAGAACCGGGACGCCGATTCGGAAGTCCGTCTTGCGGGTCTTGTGGCGGCAGAAGATCATGCCGCACAGGGAGCCCAGCGAGCCGCCAAACGCCGTGACGATCCACAGGGTGGATTCCGGAATGCGCCATTCGCCGCGGATGGCCCGCATCTTGTCTACGTAAAATGCCGCGAACGCGGACACATTGATGACCGCCAGGTAGATATATACAATGTTTTTGATTACAGGGAGCATACTGCCTCTCCTTATACACCCATGTCCCAGGCTTCCCGCAGGACCTCGATAGCCGTGTCCCGGAACTCTTCCAGCGGGACCTGCCTGTGGTGGAGCCAGTCCGTCCACATATAGATGGTCCCTGCGGCGATGAACTCCGCGTACACGCTCATTTTATAGTCGGACCACGGCAGCTGGTCTTTGCTGTAGTCGATGAGCGCCTGTTTCAGGATGTTTTTGAAATCGTTTTTCAAGAACATGGACTCGGTGTCCTTCGACAGCTTTTCGAAAAAGGAGAGGTTGTCGACCATGACCTGGTTCAGTTCATCATAGAAATGTACGAAGTCGAACGGTGCCAGGTCTTCGGCCCGCTCCAGCGTCTCACCCGCATCCAGTTTTGCCTGGTTGGCAAGCCCGCGTTCCTCGCATTCCTTCAAAATGCGCATACATTCGTTATATACGTTCTGTTTGAACTCGTCGAACACGTCCTGCACCGTCTGGTAATGGGTATAGAACGTCTTGCGGTCAATGTCCGCGGCCTTCGCCAGTTCCGTGACCGTGATCTCGTTGATCGCCTTTTTCTGCACGAGCGTGAAAAACGCTTCGTAAATATTTCTTTTGGTACGCGCCACGCGCCGGTCCACGTTGCCACCTTCTTACTCAAAACTCTCAAAACTATACGTTCATATTGTAGTCTGTTTCTCCCCAAAAATCAAAAAAGTGGGGAGTAATCCCCAAATCCCGGTTTTATGGCCATTGTTTGCCCCATACAAATATTGCAAAATGAGGGTGTCAGAAAAATGCGCATGTGTGATGCGCAATGAGAATTTTGAAAGGAGAAAACGTTTCATGAACATCTTTCAGAAACTGACCTACGGGTATGCGCAGTGGGCCGACGGTTCTTACGTCGACGTCACCGGCCAGGACTTCGTAGATCACCTGTCCATCGGCGCTCCCGGCTGGGTCGGCGCCTGGGTGGCCATCGGCCTTGCGGTCATCTTCGGCCTCCTCGTTTACGTTTTCCCGGTCATCATGACCGAGAACGAGCACATCCAGTGCTATCCGCTCTGGCTCCACTGCTTCTACTGGGCAGCAGACTTCATGGGCATCTGGGTCTTCATCCATGCCTGGGGCAAGTACGACCACTTCCCGCTCTTCCTGGCCCTTGCGATCGGTGAAGCCGTCTGGGTCGCCATGGAAACCTACTGCCTGACAAGAGCAGTACAGTACGAACACTCCGTCATTTGGAAGGAAGGCACTTCCACGAAGACCATGGTCGCCGAGATCGTCGTCCTGACCCTCTTTATGTATCTCTGCCTCAACTTCCTCCGCTTCGAGTGGCATGACGAAACCATGTGGAAATTCTGGATCTTCACCCAGGTCCTTGTTACCACTGTTCCCGTTTGGGAAATGCGCAAACGCGGCTACAAGTCCGGCAACTGCCTGGCTCTGTCCATCGTTTTCCTGTGTGTTGTCCTGGTTTCCTTCAACCCCTGGGTCAACATGTGGGTCGCCATCAAACCGGAGTACTTCTCCCTGTCCGCCAACCCCTGGTATTACCTGACCGGTCTCTTCTGCCTCTGCAGCGCCATCTATGGTATCTACACCTACATCAAGCTGCCGCCGAAGACCGACGTTATGGGTTCCGGCAAGAAAGCCATCCTGAAATAAGACAATGCAAGGGTATTCCCCTATCCTTCTTATTCAAATTACTCTCAAACAACCGAAAAACGCCTCCCGCAAGGGAGGCGTTTTTCATTGTGTTTTTATGCCCGTTTACAGGATCGGGATCTTGACTTTCAGGTCGGACAGCGGCCAGCTGGAGCAGGGGTGGAACCAGCCCATCTCCTTGTCCATGAGACGGCGTCCGTCGCCGACGGGAGAGACGAAAATGTCACCGGACAGCAGGTGCGCCCGGCAGAACCCGCATTCGCCGTTGCGGCAGTGGGTATCCACCTTGATTCCGGCCCGTTCCAGGGCAACGGCCACAGGCTCGTTTCCGGCAGCGTCAATGACGTCTTCCTGCACGCCGCGGACGACGGTGATCTTATAGGTCTCGGTCTCTTTGCCGACCGGATAACCGGGCAGCTGGGTGACATCCGCCGGGTTGTTGATGACGTCGCAGCGGAAACGGCGCTGCGGGACGCCGAGATCGTTCATCGCTTCCTTGCAGACCTTCCACATGAGGTACGGTCCGCAGAACATATAAGTGGCTTCCCGGCCGCGGTCATCCGGGCCCGGGGTATATTTCGAAATGATGTCCTTGTTCAGGAAACCGGTCTCGCCGTCCCATGAGGGGTCGTCCGACAGGACATGGACCACCTTGACGCGGTCACAGTCCGTGGCGATGGCGTCCAGCGCGTCTTTCAGGACAATGTCGTCCGCCTTCATGGAACCGTACAGAATGGTCAGCTCCACGTCGGAGAGCTTGCCGTAGGCCACTTCTTTTGCCAGCGAATGGAAGGGCGCAATGCCCGAGCCGCCGGCGAGAGCCACTAAGTGTTTGCTGTCCCGCATCGGCTCGTAGTAGAACGTGCCGAAGGGCATGTTGGCGTCGAGCACATCGCCCTCATGGACATTCTCGAAGAACCAGTCCGGCACAAGGTACGGACGGTTGCGGCGGATGGTGACTTCAAAGAAGCCGTCCTCCCCGCGGCCCTCATACGGCGCCGAGGAAATGGAGTACGGTCTGGTCAGTTCGCTGTCACCGATGTGCAGACGGAAGTTCACATACTGACCGCTCTGGAATGCCGGGATATGCCCGTCTTCACTGACAAAGCGGAACGTTTTGGCCGTGGGCGATGCGTCCGTTACGGAGACGACCTTCACCTTCATGGCGGCCGGGTGGAGCAGGTCCGCGAGTTCCCGGATGGGGTCGCGTTTGTTCGCGTCATTGACCACGGGGGATGCTTCCGCCCATTTTTTCGTACGGGCTTCGACAATTCGGTCGGAGCCTTTGACATCTTTCAGGAAGTTTTCAACTTTGACACCAAAACTCATTTCGCCGCCCCCTTTCGTACGAGATCATCATGGATGGCTTTCGCCGCTGCCTGTCCGTTCGTAATGGCAGGGCCCATGCCGTCGCCGGAAATGGCATGTGCGCCGGCAAACGCAAGGCCTTCGATGAAATCTTCCGCGCCGGGCATCAGTTTCCGGGCAACCGCATGGTCGTCCATGGAATGGGAATAGCCGTAAATGCTGCCCTTCCAGGCGCCGACGTAGTGGGCGACCGTCATGGGCGTTTCCACTTCGATCTCGGCGATGCGGTTCCGGAAGTCCACACCGGTGACTTCCAGGCACTTCTCGATCATCTCATCCGCCAGCCGGCGTTTGAGGTCGAAGTACTCGTCTTCGGTAATGCTCTCGAACGCGTTGACCAGCTGGAGCGATGTAATAGACAGCTGGGTGTAGCCTTCCGGCACACAGCCGGGGTTCGCGTAGTTTAAGCAGATGGTCGTAATGTAGTTGTAGGGCTCGGTCAGGTTCTGACCGTTCTCCCAGATTTTGTTGGTGTCGAGCGTATCGCCCGAGAACGTCGAATAGTTCGTAATACCGTTTTCTTCCGGCGTGCCCTCAATGACCATAATAATGGAGACCGGACAGACGGAAACGCGCCGTGCGTTGATCATCTGGATGGCCTCTTTCGGCACTTCGTAAGCAGGCTCGATCATCTGGGTATAGACCTTGTTCGGGTACGCCGCGGACACGACGTAGTCGCAGGAGATTTCATCGCCCCGGGCCGTGCGGACGCCGGTGACCTTTCCGCCTTTGACAAGAATCTTTTCCACTTCCTGGCGGAACTCGAACTGGGCGCCCTGCTCCTCGACTTTCTGCTGCATCTTCATGGACATTTCGTGGGAGTACCCGCGGCATACGTAGGAGCCCGTCAGGTAGTCCGCCATAAGGAACGCGTAAATAGTGAAGGGCAGGTCGTCGAGCGGGTTGCCGACGTAGATCCAGTACGGAGTCAGCAGCTCCTTCAGGCGGCCGTCGATGCCCTGGGACGCCATGACTTCGGACGCGCTGTAGCCGAGCGTGCGGACAAAGTCCGTGTGCTCCAGCAGCATTTTGGCCTTCGGCAGTTCGTGAGTAGACAGGTAGTTCATACTGTCGTAAACCCGGCGCATCATTTTGATGAATTCCAGCACCTTGTCATAGCACCCGGGCACGGCGGCATCCAGGTCCCGCGCAGCGCGCTCATAGCCGTCGTGAAGCGTCATGTCGATGTCGGTCCCCGGCACGACGACGCGGTAACACTCCGGCACCTTCAGCCAGTCGATGTCAATGCCCATTTCGTCGTAGAAGGCGCCGACCTTCAGCCGGTCTTTATCGTCCCCGATGGACATCATTTCATGCAGCGTAGCCTCGATCTCAAACCCGTCGCGGACAAAGTCCGTGGCAAGGCCGCCGGGCAGGTTGTGCTTCTCTAAAATGAGGATGTCTTTGATGCCCCATTTCTGCAGACGAAGCGCGCAGGCCATGCCGGCAAGCCCGCCGCCCATAATGACCACCTGGTAATGGTCTTTGTAAAAGCTCACGTTTTCGTTACCTCCCTTTTTCTTTGCAGTATGCCGCTCTGGTTAAACCAGTTTGTTCCCTTTCATTATAACACCGTAAAGACATGAAAAAAAGAGACTCTCTGCGGAGTCTCTTTTCCTTATTGTTCGGTTTTCCGTTAGTCAAGCGGGATCCCCATGTCGCGCATACGCTGGATCTCTTCTTCGTCATCTTTGAAATAGGTCGCCAGAAAGGCGCGGATGTCGACATTCAGTTTTGCCAGCATGGGCAGCTGTTCATGGATGCCGATGTAATAGTAATGGCTGGTCCCCTCCGGACGGCAGTGGATAATGCCGGCGTCTTTCAGGACGTTCAGATGATGCGACACAGCCGGGCGGGACAGGTGCGCGTGGTCCGTGATCTCGGAGACGCGGGCGCCGTGCTCCCCGGACTGGATCAGAAACAGTAAGATCCCCTGGCGCGTTTCATTTCCAATGGCCTGGAAAAACGTCGCGCATTCCTGGAAATCTTCGTAGATCGCCATATACTCCTTCTGATATTTCATGTTCATTCCTCCGTCGAACCTGTTCGACATAACAGGTGTTATTTACTTTATATAATAAGAAAACTTTAACACGGTAAATAAGTAAAATCAATATTTGTAAAGAAACTGCATACACAGATGCCCGAAAAACCGTCAAAATGTCATAAGGACGCGCCAAATCGCCCTTTCATTGACAACGGAAACGGCGATTTATATAATGTACGGGTAGAACTTATTGAAACTTATTTATGAGAAAGTGGGAAGCCCAATGGCAGAAGAAGTCAAGGTCAAGCAGGGCCACAGCACCAAGGTCAAGGAGACCCTTCGTGTCCTGAAATACGCCCTCTGCGCCGGCAGCGCCGGTATTATCGAAACCCTTTCGTTCACCCTGCTGAACGAAACTATGAACTGGCCGTACTGGCCGAGCTACCTCATCGCGCTCGTCCTCTCCGTCCTGTGGAACTTTACCCTGAACCGGAAGTTCACCTATCGTTCCGCCAACAACATTCCGAAGGCCATGTTCCAGACTTTCTGTTTCTATCTGGTCTTCACGCCCGTCACCACCGTCCTCGGCCATGTCCTCGCGGACAACCTCGGCGTCAACAACTACGTGGTCCTTATCGGCACCATGGCGCTGAATTTCATTACCGAATACCTGTACCAGCGCTTCTACGTGTTCCGTGCCACCATTGACACGAACAACGTCGCGGAACGCGCCGGCGAATTACAGCTCTCCGAAGCGGAGCGCAAAGCCCTGAAAGCACAGCAGGAAGCCGAAGCCGCCGCGGCCGCGGAAGAAGCGGACGCGTAATCCCCAACACAAAAAAGGACCCCCTTCGGGGTCCTTTTCTTTTTGGTTTAGAAGAACGATTTGTTCGCTTTCTTCGGGTCGGATTCTTTTCCATGCTTGCCGGTCCAGACCTTTTCGCCTTTCTCCAGCCGGAACGTATAATCCATGCCCATGTTGATAACTTCCACCACACTTCTCTTGCCGGCGCCGGTCACCGGGAACGGGTAGCGCTCCGCGAAACGGCGGTACCGGATGTGGTCGTGGATGTCCGGGAAGTTCTCTTTCATGCGTTTGTCGAGGTCGCGCACGATATCGTGTTTGTGCTTCTTGCGCAGAGGGCTGTACTGGAAGTTGACGATGAAATAGGTCTTCCCGTCCTCTTCCGCGGTCGTCACGACGGTGGACAGCAGGTTCTCCGCATCCTTTTGCGCTTCATCGGCGATCATATACGGGAATACCACGGTCCCGTCTTCCAGTGTAACTTCACTGTCGATGCGGTCCTTCATGTGGATGGCGCCGGAATCATCGATATAGCCGAAGACATTGCAGGAGACCCAGTCAATGCCCTTCCAGTCCGTCACGACGAGGGCTTTGGTCTTTTCCCAGTCGTTCTTATAGCGGGCCATGGTCGTGGCCGAGTTCGCGACGATGAGGCCGTTTTCATTGTAACCGGCCTCTTCCCATTCGCCCTTGTCGTTCTTTTTCAGAACACAGCAGTGGGCATACGGGACCGGCATCATGCCGTAGGGCTGACCTTTGAGTTCGCGCTTTTTCAGCACCTCGTTCATGCGGTGGAACAGCGAGTAGTAAATACCGCCGTGTTCGGTGTCGCCGCCGCCGAGACCGACCGTGACGATCGGAAGACGGACGGGGCCGACCAGATTGACGCCCCAGCCGGCATGGCATTTGCGGAACCAGGTGTTGATGAACCGTTCCTCGCCGGCCGTGCAGCCTTCGCCGACCGCCATCATGGCGAGCAGCCAGGGCATCTTGCGGTTCCCCAGACGTTTTTCGATCAGGTACTGACGGGCCGCCTTCAGGAGGAAATTGGTCGTGGCAAGGCAGAAGTTCGGCTTGCTGACCACCAGGTATTCGAGGAAGTCGTCGCGGTCATATTCCGGTTCAAAGGCAACGGACCAGCCCTGGAAGAAGCTGTCGGAGATCATGGTAATCAGGTCCGTGTCGGAGTCGGTATGGATGAGCGCAAGGCCGCGCAGGTTCTGGGCCGCGGGGTTGCCGCAGAGTTCCGGGTCATGGAACACGCCGACCGTAATGAGGGAGCGGTTGCGATGCACCTCGCGCTTCGGGAAACCGATGCGGGTGGAGCCGGAGGTATACGTGATAAGGAACTCGGTATCCAGACCGTTGAGGTCCTTCACTTTGCCCTTGTGCTTTTTCGATTTCTCGAGGAATTCCGCAAAGGTCAGGTGGTTCTTATGCGCTGCCGCATAAGCTTTCGCCTTGTTTTCGTAATGGTAGTACTTGTCGAAGTCCTCTTCGTACTCTTTGCATTTCGCGGGGTCCTTCGGCAGAGAGTCCGCCAGAGAAATGACCACGACGTGTTTCAGTTTGGACTTGTTGACGATCTCTTCGATCTTGCCGTATTCATCGTCCGTGACGAACAGGACTTTGTTTGACGCCTCGGAAAGAATGATCTCAATGAACTTCGGGTCATAGTGGCCGCCGAAACAGTTCAGTTTGGCGCCGATCTTGTTGGCGCCGAGCATGATGTAAGCGACTTCCGGCACGTTTGCCAGACAGCAGGGGATCTCATCGCCCTTCTTGACACCGAGGGCCAGCAGCGCTTCCGCCACTTTGTCCGCCGTCGCGAACACCTGTTTTCGGGTAATGACGTTTCCGCGGTAGAACAGCATTTCGTGGTTCGGTTTCTTCTCCATCCAACGCTCTTTGATGCAGCTGTACCAGGAGCGGTCATACTTCTTTTCAATGCGGGTCAGGCCTTTGTGGCCGTAGGCGCCCCAGTCGGTGTTGAACATGCGGTAGGAAGGCAGGTCTTCCCGGCCTTCGAAATAGTCTTTCATCTGCTCCGCATGGTAAACTTTGAATCCTTTGTTTTTTTCGTCAAGGATCTCAAAACGTTTGTCTGCAGTACTCATATTTAATTCTCCTTTATTCTGCTCCCTCTCGCAAACAGGAGCGTACTGCTATCATATCAAAGTTGTGAATAATTTGTAACCAAACATTGCATCCAATTTGTTTGACATTTGTGAAAACTTGACGGACACCCAAAAATCGTTCATTATATGGTGTAGATTTTAAAGACAGGAGGACAGTCCCATGAAGCGTTTGCTTTCATCTCTTTGCGCGCTGGCAATGTGTGCCGTGTTCATCCTGTCCTCGCTTCCCGGTGCCGAAAGCGCCGCGCTGTTCGGCCGGAAGACCACGACGACCAGTTCCACGACCCGCTCCACCACGACCAAAGTCGGCAAAACCAAGTTCAACGACCTGGTCATCCTGGAGCAGGACGACGGCACCTGGTACGCCTGTAACAAAAAGACAAAAGAAAAGACAGACTACACCGGGGTGGCCCCGACACTCAACCAGGGCTGGTGGTTCTGCCGCAAAGGCAAGGTAGACAAGAAGTTTACCGGCATCGCGGAAAACCCCTACGGCCTCTGGTACTGCAAAAAGGGCAAAGCGGACCTGGACTTTGACGGATATTTCGTCCGAAATGACATGCAGATCTACCGTATCCAGGGCGGCGGCGCCACCCTGTACACGACGGACATGAAACTCGACATCCCGAACGGCGTTTATAAGGACGGTTCGGAAGAGGCCAACGAGATCATGGACCTCACCGAGCATCTGTTCCGGGAAAACATTGAAAGCGCCTCCGAGCAGGGCGTCGTCCATCAGAAAGCCCTCTCGCCGCTGAAGCGTGCCATCCTGGCGCTCTGCGCGCTGGCGTTCATCGCCTTTATCATTTACAACTTACGAAAAGACAAAAAAAGAGACCTCGAATGAGGCCTCTTTTCTCTTTGCGGTTTTATTTCGCTTTGCCCTGGTTGGCAACGGCGTCCATTTTCGCCTTCAGTTCCTCTTCGGAAATGAGGTAACGGTGAGAAATGGGTTTCAGCGTCTCTTCGTCCAGCTCATAGTACAGCGGGATGGCGGTCGGGATGTTGACTTCGAGGATCTCTTCCGGGGTCAGGTCGTCAAGGTACATGACAAGGGAGCGAAGGGAGTTGCCGTGCGCGGCGATGAGAACGGTCTTGCCGGCCTTCAGGTCAGGGACAATAACGTTTTCAAAATAGGGAACCACGCGGGCGATGCACGTCTTCAGGGACTCGGTCGCCGGCAGCTCGTCGGCCGGGACGGTCTTGAACATTTTCTGGTTCTTCGGGTTGCGCTCGTCGTCGTCGGCAAGCTCCGGCGGCGCGACGTCGAAGGAACGGCGCCAGATCTTGACCTGGTCGTCGCCGTACTTCGCGGCGGTCTCGGCCTTGTTCAGGCCCTGGAGCACACCGTAGTGCTTCTCGTTGAGCTGCCAGGCGCGGATGACGGGAATGTACTCCTGGTCGAGCTCACACAGGACATTGTTCGCCGTGTGGATGGCTCTCTTCAGGTAAGACGTATAGCAGATGTCGAACTCGAAGCCTTCTTCCTTCAGCAGCTGACCGCCGCGTCTGGCTTCGGCAACACCGTTTTCGGACAGGTCGACGTCCGTCCAGCCCGTGAACAGGTTGGCCTTGTTCCATTCGGACTCGCCGTGTCTGACTAATACCAGTTTGTAACTCATGTAATGGGTCCTCCTTCATGGGATTTCGTTATTATTATATCGAAAGGAAGTCCGAAAAAAAAGAACTAATTGACAAACGTTCCAAAGAATTCGTATACTGTATGCATACAAGTTTATTAGGAGGAAATGTATATGTTTTCAACCCTGGCCGCGCATGGTGGTTACGGAACCTTCTACTTCTCCATCATCATGCTTATTGTGGTGCCGATCGCGCTGTTCATCATCGGTATCATCAACGTCCGCAAAAAAGACAGTGATTCCCATCGCGTCGGGTATGCAATGCTGAAACTCGCCGGTGTCATCGCGCTGGTCGCCGTCATCGCCTTCTTCTACATGTGGAGGAGCGGCGAACTGGCAAACCCCATGCAGGTCTATGAGACAACAACGGTCGCCGAAACGACCGTCGCCGAGGAAACGTCAGAAAAAGACGCCGAGGAAGCAACCGAAGAGGCCGCGGAAACAACGGCAACGACCGCTGCTGAAACAACGACCGCTGCTGAAACGACCATCGAAACATCGGAAGGGCTCATCACCTTCTCCTTCTGAGACAATAAAACAAGACCCGCCGAAACCGGCGGGTCCTTTTTTGTCTTTATTTCTTTTTGGTGGACTGCATGTACGGCAGCAGCTTATCCGTCAGCCGCGGCAGGAACACCAGGACGACGAACTCGACCGGGATGAGGATGGCGATCTGCGGGACGCGGGACGCCATCATGCCGGTGTACGGCGAACCGTACAAAACGGACAGCCAGTAGGACTGCAGGAACATGCCGAACGCGAGCTGATCGAACAGCGTGGTTGCGGCGCAGATGAGGATCCAGCGCTGCTGGTATTTCTTCGGGTCGGTGACCGTCTGGGCGATGCGCTCCGGCACGATCTTCAGCATGGTACCGTAAAGGATACCGCGAAGAATGGCGGTTACGGTAAGTCCCGGAAAGAATGCCCCGGTGGGCACGAGCAGCGCGCCGATGATATCGGCGACGGCAGCGGTGACCGCGGCCTTCGTCGGACCGAGCAGCATACCGGCGACGACAATGGGTACAAAGCCAAAGCCGATGCGGGTATTCCACAGGTTGATGGAACCAAAGCGCGACAGGACAATGTCCAGCGCCACTAACAGCGCCATGGTGACCAGTTGTTGTGTGTTAATGGAAAATTCCTTTTTCCAAAAGCTTGCATTCACGGGTGCCACCCCTGCTTTCACATTATTTGACATAAAATAAGGCTCCTTTCGAAGCCACTGCATCAAAAGGAGCCGGAAATGCTCTCTCGTCAGCAGCGGACGCGGAACAGAGTCGCGGGTCTCCCCTTCGTCTGCAGGCGAACTTCCCATCCCGCAGCACTTTACGCTCTGATCCTACTCTGACAGACTCAATTCAGTTTGGTAACGTGCAGAGTTTTCTCTGCGCTTTCACTATACAGGAAAAATACGTTCCCGTAAATAATGAATTTTGCGACATATCGCCGCTTATTTTGCCTCTTCGGCCGGTTTGGCACGTCCCTGCGCATGGCCGAACCAGACCAGACAGGCAAAACCGCAGCCGCCGACAATGTTGCCGAGCGTGACGGGCAGCAGGTTGGCCGCCAGAAAATTGCCCCAGGTGAGTGCGGAGATGTCGAGCCCCGCGGCAGCAGCGCTTTCGACATAGGCCGGCACCATTTTCGCGAGCAAACCGGACGAAATGTAATACATGTTCGCGACCGAGTGCTCGAAGCCCGCGATGACGAAGAACGCGATGGGCAGGTATGCGCCAAGCGCGCGCCCGCCGGTCGTCTTCGAGGACAGCGCCAGCATGACGGCGACGCAGACCAGGAAATTACAGCAGATACCGAGCACGAACGCATCGCCAAAGGTCAATGCGCATTTGCCGGCTGCCACCTTCATGGTGTTGACGGCAACGCCGTTAGAACCGAGGTTCATCATGCCGCTGAACGCGTTGGCGGTGGCCAGCAGCAGCGAACCGATGAAGTTTCCGAGGTAGACCCAGAGCCAGTTGCGCAGCATGCCGAGCCAGTCTGCTTTCTTCTCCAGAATGGAGATGATGATGAGGCAGTTGCCGGTGAACAGTTCGGAACCGGTCAGGATGACCATGATGAGGCCGAACGGGAACAACAGGCCGGAAACGATCTTCACAACGGACGGGTTCGTCAGCATGGCGCCCGCCGTGTTGGTGACCGTAGCGCCCATTCCAATGAAGATGCCGGCCAGAATACCGAGTACCAGCAGTTTCAGAATGGGAGTTTTTGTCTTTTTCTGGCCGATAAGGGCATAGGAGTCCACAAACTCCAGAGGTGTCAGCATAAGAGCGCCCCCTTACCGGAGTCCTTCGAAAACGGCCTTGAAGGTGTCTTCGGAGAGCGGGACATATTTGGCGAGGAGTTCGTCCATTTCCGCGTTCATGGCGGCGGCGTACTCCTTATCCTGCATAAGCCGGGTGTTGACGGCAACATTGAGTGCCGCCGAACGGATGGCGCCTTCGGCCAGAGCCGCGGCGCATCCGGCGTCGGAGACCGCGAGGCGGCTCCCCTTCTCCCCGTATTCCGCGGCCAGTTCCGCCGCTTCACAGGAGAGACGCAGGATGTTCATGGGCGGCTCGGCCGCCATGTGCAGGCATTTTTCCAGTTCCTCGTCACGGCCCGGGGCGTCCTTCGGGATACCGTAGGCTTTGGCGAGGGGCGCGAACGCCTCGGCGTCCGCGGTGATCTGCGCGAGCAGTTTCTCCCGCAGTTCTTCCGCCTGCGCGTTCAGTTCGATGATGCGGTCTTCCACGTCGGCATATTTTTTCTTGCCGACGGTAAGGCTGCCCACCATATTGCCGAGCGCCGCGGCAAGGGCGCCGGCGAGCGCCGCCGCTCCTCCGCCGCCCGGAGTGGGGGCAGAGGACGCGAGCGTCGCGGAAAACTCAGATAATGTTCTGTTTGGCATAATATGCTCCTTGTCGGCTTAGAACAGGCCGGTGATGACGCCGTTCTCATCGACATCGATGCGCTCCGCGGCCGGGACCTTCGGCAGGCCGGGCATGGTCATGATGTCACCGGTCAGCGCGACAACGAAGCCGGCGCCGGCAGAGACCTTCAGGTTACGGACCGAAATACGGAAGTCTTTCGGCGCGCCCTTCTTGGACATATCATCGGAGAAGGAGTACTGGGTCTTGGCCATGCAGATCGGGAGCTTGTCGAAACCGAGTTCTTCGAGCTGAGCGAGCTGCTTCGGAGCCTTGTCGACCAGGTCCACACCGTCGGCGTGGTAGATCTTCGTGGCAATGGCGTTCAGTTTGTCCATGATGGAGTCGTTCTCATCGTAGCAGAACTTGAAGTCAGACGGCTCTTCGCAGAGACGGACGACTTCTTCGGCCAGGGCGATACCGCCTTCGCCGCCTTTTGCCCAGACTTCGGACAGAGCGACGTTGACGCCGAGTTCATTACATTTCGCTTCGACCAGGTCGAGTTCGGCTTTGGTATCGGTCGGGAACGCGTTGATGGCAACGACGACCGGCAGACCGTAGACGTTCTTGATGTTGTCGACGTGCTGGAGAAGGTTCGGAAGACCGGCTTCCAGCGCTTCGAGGTTTTCGTTGTTGAGATCGGCTTTCGCGACGCCGCCGTGGTTCTTCAGAGCACGGACGGTGGCAACGATGACGACAGCAGACGGAGTCAGGCCCGCCATGCGGCACTTGATGTCAAGGAACTTCTCGGCACCGAGGTCCGCGCCGAAGCCGGCTTCGGTAATGGCATAGTCGCCGAGTTTGAGAGCCATCTTGGTGGCAGTGACGGAGTTGCAACCGTGGGCGATGTTCGCGAACGGGCCGCCGTGGATGAACGCCGGAGTACCTTCGAGGGTCTGGACCAGGTTCGGTTTCAGAGCATCCTTCAGGAGGGCAGCGGCAGCGCCCTGCGCCTTGAGGTCGGCAACGGTGACGGGTTTGCCGTCATAGGTGTAAGCGACGACGATGCGGGCAAGTCTGGCCTTGAGGTCCGGGATGTCGGACGCCAGGCAGAGGACTGCCATGATCTCGGAAGCAACGGTGATGTCGAAACCGTCTTCACGCGGGACACCCTGCGCTTTGCCGCCGAGGCCGTCGACGATATTTCTGAGCTGACGGTCGTTCATGTCGACCGCGCGTCTCCAGGTGATCTGTTTGGTGTCGATGCCAAGGTCGTTGCCCTGCTGGATGTGGTTGTCGAGCATGGCAGCGATGAGGTTGTTGGCAGCGCCGATGGCGTGGAAGTCACCGGTGAAGTGGAGGTTGATGTCCTCCATGGGAACGACCTGAGCGTATCCGCCGCCGGCTGCGCCGCCCTTGACGCCGAACACCGGACCGAGGGAGGGCTCACGGAGAGCGACCATAACGTTCTTGCCGATCTTTCTCATACCGTCCGCAAGACCGACCGTCGTGGTGGTCTTTCCTTCGCCGGCCGGAGTCGGGTTGATGGCCGTGACAAGGATGAGTTTGCCGTTCGGTTTGTCGGCCTTGTCTTTCAGGAGTTTGTAGTCGACTTTTGCTTTGTAGTTGCCGTACATCTCGAGATATTCATCGTCGACACCGGCACGCTCCGCGATGACGCGGATGTTTTCCATTTCGCATTCCTGGGCGATCTGGATATCGGTTTTGAATTCAGCCATGGTAGTTTCCTCCTCTTAGTCGATGTTGTTCTGCAGTTTGCAGGCAAGGATGACGTTCTTTGCCAGCAGTGCCGACGTGACGGACCCCATGCCGGGCACCGGCGTCACATAACCGGCTTTTTCTTTCGCGTCGTCCGTCAGGCAGCCGACCGTCTGGATCTTCTGTCTGCCGGTTTTTTCATTCATAACGGGCTCTCCGTTCTCGTCGAAGACCTTCTCACGGATAATGGAAGCGTCAATGACGACCGCGCCCGGTTTGACCATGTCGCCGGGGACCGTGTTCTTGAACGGGACCGCGGTGACGAGCACGTCCGCGTCGGCCGCCAGTTTGATGCGGTCTTCCATGGACGTCAGGTGGTGGACGATGGAGACAACGGCAAAGCGGTTGGTCAGGTACATGGCCAGAGGCTTGCCGATGACGTTGGAGTTGTTGACGATGCAGACCTTCAGGCCGGTCGCGTAATCGTCGCCCTCTTTATATTCATAGGAGGGGTCGTTGGCCTTGCGGACTTCAATGATCTTGTCCTTGTAGAAGTCCATAATTTCTTCGATCGCCTTCGCGGTGCAGGGGTGCAGGCCGGTCGGGTCATTGACGACGAGCTTACCCATGTTGCCGACGGTGCAGGCATCGACGTCCTTCAGCGGGTTCAGCTCCTGGCCGATGGCAACATTCTCGTCGATGTTGTCCAGCGGACGGAACGGCAGGATGCCGTGGACCGCCGGATCCGCGTTGATCTTGCGGAATTCGGCGATGTAATCATCCTGGGAAATGTCCGCGTCGAACGCGAACACCTCAGTGGCGATGCCGGCACCTTCCATGGTGGAAGTGGCGCCTCTCTGATAAGCAAGGTCCGGGCCCTTTTCGCCGACACGGACCATACCGAGTTTCGGGGTAATGCCCTTGGCCTTCAGCGCGTCGGCTTCGGCAAGGCACTGCTCGCGAATGGATTCTGCAACGACTTTGCAATCTAAGATTTCAGCCATATTGAAGTCCTCCTAAAAAACGATTTGTATCATTATACTTCAATTTTAAGTATACATTACCTTTATTTTCCCGAAAACGGAACTTTTTGTTCTTAATAAACAGCCCTCGCAACTTTTGGTTGCACTTATGGTATTCCGTCTTCGGACCCTATGCCAGTATATCGCTTCTTTTTACACTTCGGTATCCGCAATTTTAAGCATTTTGGGCGGAAAAGCCCCGACACTTTGTGTGACGGGGCCCTCCTCAATTATGGATCAGTCGTCCGGTAAGGAATCGACGATGGCAAGCGCAAGTTTGCCGACACGGGTGCCGGAGGCCTTGCCGCCGGGAATGCAGCGGGACAGGAACGCGGCAGCTTCCATGCGGTCTGCAGCCTCTTCCGGCGTCGCGATCTTCATGGCGGCGGCCACACCGGCCGTAACGATCATGTTCGCGATCATGCAGTTGTTCAGGCACAGATCGTCCATGACGGCCGCGGCAAGCGGCATGGCCCAGGCAACGTCCTGGAACTCGCCGTTCTTCATGTAGCGCGGCAGCATATCATGGATAAAGCCCGGCAGCTCGGCGGTATTGTCGCCGACGGTGACTCTCATGTCAACGTTCGGGTCGAACGTCCAGTATTTCTTCGCGAGTTTCTTTGTTCTTCTCGCACCGCCCTCGAGCTTCGTGATCTCGATCTTCACAGGCGCGCCGACCATCATGCCGAACAGGTTGTTTGCGTTCTCCAGCGTGTAGTCGATGCGTTCCTGATCAAAGTGGCGGATGACGTCTTCAATGGTGGCGCCGGCTTTGTACTGGTCGTACGCGTACTCGGCGCGTTTATGGAGGGCCGCGGCACGAACGGGTTCGGTCGCGTTGATAAGCATTTCGGTCACGACGCCGGGTGCCAGTTCATGCGCCTTGCGGCAGACCGTGTTGATGTTGATGGCGGCAACTTCCGGGTTGATGGAGCACGCCATACGTTCCTCGAGGATCGCCTTGCCGGCGGCATCCGCGTCGCCTTCGTTGGCGAGCAGCGCCTTCATGCCGACCAGCGCATAGCCGCCGATGTGACCGAGGGGCGGATTGATGGGCATGCCGGAGAAGCCGGCAATGCCTTCCTGGAAGCAGGCAAAGATCTCGTCGAAGGCCATCATACCGATGACGGACGGACCGCCAATGTCTTTCAGGATGAGGCCGACGTCACCGACGATCTTCGCGGTCTCGACCTCTTCTCCGGTCACTTTCCAGTGCAGGGTCTCGGGCAGGCCTGCCGTTTCGACCGCGGACTGACCGACCAGATAAACAGAGCTCGTGCGGCCGTAGGTGCCTTTGTCTTCCGGGACTTCAGCGTCGGGGTGGATGATCTCCAGAATGGCCGCGGAGCCGAGAACGGCTGCGGTAAACGGGTGCGGTTTCATGACCGCGCCGGCCATGGCATCGAGCATTGCCTGAGTGCCGATGCGGGCGCCGTTCGTGGCAAGTTCCGGCCAGACATAATCTTCCCCGAGGGCACTGTGTCCGTAGAGCGGGCCGCCGCCGACGTTGTCGGGCAGGTCACGGCCGGTCATGGTGGACAGTTCGCCGTTCATCATGGCCTGGTTCACGGCAAGGACGGCCGGGAAACCGGAGATCTTATTGTTCATTTTGGCGGTCGGGACCGCGGCAACACCGCAGCGGTCAACGCCGGCAAGCATACGGGCGGTCGCGCCGAGCTTACGGTTGCCGGCCGGGATGCCGACCTGGGCTTTGGAGCCCGCAAGGTACATGACACAGGCGGTAATGAGAGCCGCGTTGGCGCTGTCCGCGCCGCATCTCTTCGCGGTTTTGATCGCCTTTTCCATAATGTCCGCAACGTCCAGCCGGCGGACGTCGGCGAATTCGATGGTAAGAGTCTTGCCTTTCAGCAGTTCCTGGGTAATGACATTGACCACCGCGTGCACGGCGACATTGATCATGCCGTGGCCGCCGGCCAGAGCTTCAATGCGGTCATTCGTCATGTTGGACGTGTTGGAAACACATGCCAGTTCGACTGCCGAGATAACTTTACTTTTCTGATCCATAATTTGCCTCGCTTTCGTTATGTTGAAAATCCGATTTGATCCCCCGCAGGGGGTTCTTCCACCCTCATCCTAACGGACAGAATTTAGCAAAACAACGAATTGGCAAATTTATAAGCTGCTTATAATTTTCTAAGTGGGTTTGATTTTTTTCGCGATTTGCTATAATGGAATCACACTCAAACGATAAGGAGAACGTTATGGATATCCGACAAGTCCTCGAACAGGTCTCGGACGGGACCATGAGCCTATCCGAAGCGGAAGCGCTGCTCGTCACACCTCCGTATGAAGACATCGGCTGCGCCAAACTGGACCATCAGCGCGAACTGCGCTCCGGTTTCCCGGAAGTCGTCTACTGCCAGGGGAAAGCCCTCGACCACCTCGTGGAGATCTACAAACGGTTATATAACGACAAAGGGGAAGTCTTTGGCACCCGCGCGTCACAGGAACAGGCAGATCGCGTCTGTAAAGAACTGCCGGAAGCCGTCTATGACCCCGTCTCCCGCATTCTTAAAATCGAGAAGCCGGGCAAAGAACGGGTCGGGAACATTGCTGTCTGCACCGCCGGCACCGCGGACATCCCGGTCGCCGAGGAAGCGGCCCAGACTGCGGAATTCTTCGGCACGAACGTCAACCGCGTTTTTGACGTCGGCGTCGCCGGCATCCACCGGCTCCTGTCACAAGCGGACAAACTCCGCGAAGCAAACTGCGTCATTGCCGTTGCCGGCATGGAAGGCGCCCTGCCCTCCGTCGTCGGAGGACTCGTCTCCAACCCGGTCATCGCCGTTCCCACCTCCATCGGGTATGGTGCGAACTTCGGCGGCCTCTCCGCTCTGCTGACCATGATCAACTCCTGCGCCAATGGCATTGCTGTCGTGAACATCGACAACGGCTACGGGGCCGGTTATCTCGCGACCCAGATGAACCGGCTCGCGCTCCACTAAAACAACAAAAAACGTCCGGCCAAAGCCGGACGTTTTCTTTTGTCTTATCGTAACTGCGCGGTCAGGTCTATGGGCTCTGCGTCCACGGAAAGCAAAGCTTCCATGATGGCATGGTACAGGACCTGATACTGGACATGGCGGCCGTACTTCTCGTAGATCGCTTCCTGGAATTCCAGGACCGACTCGTGCTCCGGACGCAGGTTCCCGTTCTCGAACTTCTTGCCGACAACGGTCACATAGAGCGCATCCTGCCCTTCGGGATGGACACAGACCCTGCGCTTCACACTGTCACTGAACTGGTAATGGTGGACCGTCTTGATAACATGCCAGCCGCCTGCGCCCAGTTCTTTCGGGATAGCCTCTTCCACCGCCGTGCGGTATTCCTCCCGGCAGTCAATGAAGAAAATGTACGACGGCCGGTTCTTTTTGGTGATGGACGAGACCACCTGCACATTGGATGCTCCCGCGTCATAGAACTGTTGAATGGCAAACCCGAGCTGCTCGCCGGCCAGGTGATCGACCTGCACCATAAAAACGGTGCCCGCTTTGCTGTGGTATCTCATGCTCTGTTCCCCTCCCGCGGCACTTCTTTTTCTTTATCCTAACACTCCCGTTTAATTCCTATCAAGGGGTTTCTTTTGCCCCCGTTTTCCTGTAAAATTGAAAGGAACAAAAGGGAGGTGCCATTATGTACCAGCGCAAGCTCGAAAAAACGTATGTCACCCCGTTCGAGCATTTCATCGATCTGGTCGGAAGCAAATGGAACGGGCGTGTTCTGGGCATTCTCCATATGCGGCCCAACTTGCGATACGGTGACATCAAGCGGCTCCTGCCCGGCATTACGGACCCGGTGCTGTCCGACATTCTGAAGCTTTTTCAAAAGGAAGGCATCATCACCCGCACCCAGCTGAACACCATGCCCATCCGCGTGGAGTATTCGCTGACAGACCTGGGCTGGGAACTGGTCTATCTGTGTCAGGACGTCTGCAAGTGGAGTTGTAAGTCTTACCCGCGAGACCCCGAAAACGAATACATTTACTGCCTCAATTGCACCATTAACCCTTTGACCAGCGAACAAAGGTCCCTGATCGATGAAAAATATCAGGAAACCTACGCCGAACTCATCGCCGAAATGGAGAAAATCGAACAAGACCGAAAGGATGAAATAAAATGACCAAAGCCGATAAATACATGATCCACGACATCCACAACATCCTCGACAACGGTGTCAAGGACGTGGACCCGCGTCCGAAGTATGAGGACGGCACCCCCGCCCACACCATTTTCGTCAACCATGTCATGCGGACCTACGACCTGGACAAGGGCGAGTTCCCGATCTGCACGCTGCGTCCGCAGGCCCTGAAGACCGGTATCCGGGAGATCTTCACCATTTACCAGAAACCAACCAATGTCATCTCCGAAATGGAAGAACTGGGCGTTACCTGGTGGGGTCCCTGGGACATCGGAGACGGCACTATCGGCCAGCGCTACGGCGCCACGGTCAAACGGTATGACCTCGTCAACAACCTCATCAAAGACATCAAGGAGAACCCCTACGGCCGCCGCAAGGTCATGTCCCTCTGGCAGGAGACCGACCTGCACGAGACCGAAGGTCTGGCGCCCTGCGCCTTCCTGACGGACTGGAACGTCCGCGGTGAATACCTCGACATGGTCCTCTTCCAGCGTTCGGGCGATATGCTCACCGCCTCCGGCGCCGGCGGCATCAACGAGATCCAGTACGCGTCCCTCCTCATGATGATCGCCAAGGTCACCGGCTACAAGCCCGGCAAGTTCACGCACTTTGTTGCCAACGAGCAGATCTACGACCGGCACATCGACAACGCCCATGAAATGCTCAAACGCGCCGAGAACCTTTCCGAAGACGACCCCATCCCGATGCTGAAGATCAACCGCGAAGACGGCTGCGCCTTTACGGACTTCGTCATCGACGACTTCGTTCTGGAGAACTACACGCCCATGAAACCCCAGCTGAAGTTCGACCTCGGCATCTGATTTATTACAAACCATTCGCCCCGACCGCACGGCCGGGGCGTTTTTCAAGGAGCCATTCCATGCACACTTATTCTTCCCTGTGCGATGCATTGCAAAGCCTGTACGGACCGGACGCGTCCGTCGTATCCCGGCGTCCGGTCGGCGGGAGCGACCTTAACAGGGTCTCCCGTCTGACGGTAGAAACCGGCGCCGGCATACAGCTTGACCTGTTCCTGAAAGAAAACGACAAGAGCCTGCTTTCCATGTTCGAGGCGGAGGCAACGGGGCTTTGCGCCTTGAAAGCCACCGGCGCCATCGGGGTGCCGGAAGTGCTGGCCTACGGTCTCGACGGGGACTCGTCTTTCCTGCTGCTCTCATGGATCGCCTCCGCACCGCAGGCTTCCGATTACTGGGAAGACTTTGGCGTAAGGCTCGCGAACATGCACCGTGCTGACACCTCCGGCCTCTGTGACGGTGCGTTCGGCTTCTCCGGGGACAACTTCATTGGGCGCACACCGCAGGTCAACACACCGAAAGACACCTGGGTCTCGTTCTTCCGGGAATGCCGGCTGTTCCCGCAGGTCCGCATGGCCTATGACGCCGGCCTGCTGGATGTTGGTGACTGCAGAGCGGCGGACCGGGTCATGGAACGGCTGGACCGGTTTCTGATCGAACCGGAATACCCTTCTCTTCTGCACGGCGACCTCTGGGGCGGCAACCATATGGTCGGTCCGGACGGGCACGTCCTGCTCATCGACCCCGCCGTCTATGTCGGCCACCGGGAAGCGGACCTTGCCATGACCGAACTCTTCGGCGGCTTCCACCGGGACTTCTACGGCGCCTATCGCGAAGCCGCGCCCCTGCAGCCCGGCTACGAAGACCGTCGGGACCTCTACAACCTCTACCACCTGCTGAACCATCTGAACCTGTTTGGCATGTCTTACTACTCCTCCGTCAAACGCTTGTTGAACTACTATGCCGGTTGAGACAAATTGGAATTTGCCGATGTATTTGCGTGAGCGATTTACTTGTAGTGCTATCGCGTGTGCGGCAGACGTTCGGGCTTGTCAAGGTTCTCCGACCGCTGACGCGGCGGACCTTTTGCAGTAACGGTTTCTCCTGCCTGCCGACCTTGACAAACCCTTCCGCCCGCCGCGTGGGGTTGACAACAGGCCAAAGG
>R19__coassemble_92_pt1 | contig 51136 bp, 44 predicted proteins | sample R19__metabat2_low_PE_020 | metagenome-assembled genome bin R19 | reverse complement strand
GGAGAACCTTGACAAGCCCGAACGGCTGCCGCACACGCGCCATCGGCGCACGACCAGCCAATCGCCACAGCCAAACCCACTGACAATTTCAAATTTGTCGGGGAGAATGGACGCTTTTGGCGCCCTCTTCTCTTTTTATTAAGAATATGCTAAAATCTTTAGAAACCAATTTTTAGTGATTCGGAGGCCACCCCTAATGAAACACATCGACATCAGAGACGTTATGACAAAGCCCGAATATGTCGGGCAGGAAGTCACGGTCTGCGGCTGGGTCCGCACGAGCCGCGATTCCAAGACCATGGCGTTCGCGGAACTCAATGACGGCACGACGTTCAAACACATCCAGATCGTCATCAATAAGAATGAGTTCGTGCAGGGGGAAGAGCTTCCGAATTTCCTGCGCCTCGGCGTCGCGCTCTGCGTGACCGGCACAGTCGTGCCGTCCGCCGTCAACAAGGAAGGCGGCGTGGAGATCAACGCCACGCAGATCGAACTGCTCGGCGACTGTCCCTCGGACTACCCGCTGCAGAAAAAGCGCCATACGCTGGAGTTCCTGCGGACCATGCCGCACATCCGCCTGCGCTCGAACACCTTCAACGCGGTGTTCCGTGTCCGCTCGGTCCTGGCGGCGGCCCTGCATGAGTACTTCCAGCAGAACGGCTATGTGTACATCAATACGCCGCTCATCACCGGCTCCGACTGTGAGGGCGCGGGCGAGATGTTCCGCGTGACCACCCACGACTACGGTGAGGAAGCCAACTACGAGGACATGGACGCGTACTTCGCGGCCGACTTCTTCGGCCAGCAGGCGGGCCTTTCCGTCTCCGGCCAGCTCGAAGGCGAAATGGCTGCTACCGCATTTGGCAAGATCTACACCTTCGGCCCGTCCTTCCGCGCCGAAAAGTCCAACACCCAGCGGCATGTGGCCGAGTTCTGGCACGTGGAGCCGGAAGTGGCTTTCGCGGAACTGCCGGACGTCCTCGAAATCGCCGAAGGCATGATGAAGTATGTCATCAAAGCGGTCATGGAGCGCTGCCCGACCGAGCTGGAGTTCTTCAACAAGTTCATGGAGAAGGGCCTGCTCGACAAACTGCAGAACGTGGTGGACTCGGACTTCGCGGTCCTCGATTACACGGACGCGATCGACATCCTCGAAAAGGCCGACGCGGACTTCAAGTTCCCGGTTTCCTGGGGCATCGACCTTGCCACCGAACACGAAAAGTACATCACCGAAGTTGTCTACAAAAAGCCGGTCTTCGTCATCAACTATCCGAAAGACATCAAGTCCTTCTACATGAAGCAGAACCCCGACGGCAAGACCGTTGCCGCGGCGGACCTGCTGGTCCCCGGCGTCGGCGAGATCATCGGCGGCTCCGAGAGAGAAGCGGATTATGACAAACTCGTCGCTGCCATGAAAGCGAAGAACATGGATATGGACGCTTATGCGGACTACCTCGACCTGCGCAAGTACGGCACCGTGCCCCACGGCGGCTACGGCCTCGGCTTCGAGCGCCTCGTCATGTACTGCACGGGCATGCAGAACATCCGCGACGTCATTCTGTTCCCGCGGACGGTGGGGAACATTCGGTAATAAGGATGGTCGTATAACTCGATTATTTCAATAATATAAAAAAGATAGGAGGTGGAGCCTGTGACCGATGCTGTCCTGCATGACGCGGACGGAAAACTGTTGAACGCCAAACCGAAGCGTAAGGTCTGGCTGGAACTCATCCGCATTTTCGCGGTCTACCTGGTCATTTTCAACCATACCGGCGACTACGGGTTCCACTACTTCGCGACCATTGGGCCCGGTTACCGCTACTGGCTCTTCATGGGCTGCTCGGCGCTGACCGTTATGAACATCCCGCTGTTCTACATGATCTCCGGCTGGCTGCTCATGGGGAAAGAAGAGAGCGTCGGGACGGTCTGGCGAAAACGGGTGCTGCGCTATGCACTGGTCATCCTGATCTTCACGTTCGTCCAGTACCTGTGGCTCTGCTTCCGCGCGGAAGACGGGTTTATGGAAACGTTCAGTGCCTGGGAATGGTTTGTGACCATGCTGTCGGAGAACATCATCGTCCCGTACTGGTTCCTGTACGAGTACCTCGGCTTCCTCGTCATGCTGCCACTGTTCCGCCGCATGTTCCAGAATATGAAGGAGAACGAGTTCCTTTACCTGTTTGTCCTGTACTTCTTCTTCACGGGCGCACTGCCCATTCTGGAGTACATCCTGACGAAGTGGCACACTATTCTGAACATCAGCTTCAACATTGCCTACATTACAGGCGACCTGATCGTCTTCCCGGCGATCGGCTACTACCTGTCGAAGAAACCGAAACCGAGCTGGAAGGCCTTGGCCATTCTGTGGGGCCTCACGCTCCTGTGCGTCGTGTACACGTGCCTCATGACTCAGTACAAGATCGACTACGCGCACCAGCTGTCCGAACTGCGTGTCGGTACGTTCTTCAAGACGCTCATCGCCATTCCGGCTGTGACGGTGTTCCTGACCTTCCGGAAACTGTTTGATACGTCAGACGGCAAAGGCATCCATATGCATGCCGGCGTCGAAAAGCTGTTCCTCTCAATGGGCAGCTGTGTGTTCGGCATCTACCTCGTGGAACAGATTTTCCGCGAAGTGTTCTACGATACGGGGATGTTCCTGGTGGACCACCTGCCGAATTTCCCGGCGACGCTGATCTATTGCTGCATCGTCCTGCTGGGCGCGTACCTTCTGGTGCTGGTGCTGAAACAGATCCCGGGACTGAAAAAACTGATATAATCGAAAACACCCTGCTGCGGGTTCGCGGCGGGGTGCTTTTTTTCACAGAAAAGGCCTAATCGATTTGGGGGAAATGTCTATAGGCATTGGCAGTACAAATACGTTATAATTGTCCTGTCGTATAGTGTATACGTATAGTTTATTTTGAGAGGGCGAATCGCCCAAGGAGTTTTTATGGCAAGACCGAAGAAACCGGAAGAACGTAACCGCATCCGCGACGTTGCTTTTAATGTATTTACCAGCAAGGGGTTTGAGAATTCGTCGTTCTCGGACATCGCGAAAGAGGCGTCTGTCTCGAAGTCCCTCGTGCAGTACTATTTCCCGAAGAAGGAACAGTTCATCAACGACTTCATTGACCGCAGTCTGTCGGTCGTGACGCAGATCGTGTCGGATGACCTGGATTATGAGTTCCAGCACGAACTCGGAAAGCTGTACGCAGTGGGCTACGCCCAGTTTTATTTCGCGATGTACAACGACAAAATGAATTCGCTGCGGATGGACATCATCCGCGACCGCGCCGTGACGGAGACGGTCGTGCGGAACGGCATCGAGTGGATCGCATCCCATACCAATGCGATTCCGATTGATACCCCCGAGGCAGAAGAAGAGTGCCGGAAGACGCTGGTCTATGTCGTCGGCGGCGCGTTCGACTACATTTACGGCTGTCTGTCGCAGGGCGTGGACATTGACCCCGCATTCCTGTCGGACACCAGCATGACGCTGCTGAGCAAGTTCCTGCCGGTCGAATTTACCGAAGGTGACGCCATTCGGAATGCCATGACGTATGACTGGCTGGAAAAGTCCCGCAAGAAATACAACCGCATGGTATTTACGGTCAAATAAAACTTAACATAACAAAAGAACCCAAAAGGGGCCCGGTCGTCATCCGGGCCCCTTTTGGGTCAAATACTTTGCGAGAGTTTTGAGAATAAAAGAGAGTTTTATGGATCGGGTAAAAAGCACAATGCTTTTTCCTGTCTGCATACAGTTTAGCGCAAAATTTGTACGCGGTCAATAGTTTTAAACGAACTTTTTCGGACTAATTTAAGATTTTTGCCTGTTAGTACGGTAAAATATCGGCTTTTTGGCCTCTTGTCGTCGCCCTGCGCTGCTCCTCCTTCGGGGTCGTGCAAATGAAATAGCCACGGGAATCCGCCAAAAATCGGCTGTTCTCGTGGCCTTATTTGAGTTTGGTTGGATTTTTGACGGTGTGAATCGGCAGTGCGGTCATGTAAATTTAAAATATATTGGCCATTTCCGTGACGCGAAGAGCACGAGGCAACAAAAATGGCCATGAGATTAAGATGGAAGATAGGCTGTTTCCGTGGCTTTTGGCGTTAATCGCTTACATTTGGGAACCGGGCTTTTAGGATACGGGTGAACTGGTCCATGGTGAACGGATGCTCTTTGGTTTCAAATGTGAACAGGAAGTTTTTTCCAATGATATATCCATTTTCTTCATATAGCCGAATCTTATCGAACATGTTCTTCCGGTAGCTTTCATCGTCGACTAGGCCGAAGTGCTCGAAAATGACTTCCTCCCGAGTGACAGGATCTAACAGGGTGAAATCCGGATAACGCCAGACGATTCGCCCGTGGTCCCTAAGCGTCAGCCGCTTTTCATATAAGTAATCGGGCCCATGGCGGTACATATAATCAGCTTCCATGGATTCTGTTTTCGAACAGACCTTGTCGCCTTTCTCGGTGGAGAAAATATGGTTTTCATCATCTTTGTCTTTCTGAAAGAAATTCTGTGTCAACCATTTTTCTCGGTAGGCATCGTCCGGAACGACGAGAGGGGAAAAGAATGGCTGCTTTTCCGCCAGGCACTGTGCAGACGCATCTTCCAGCTTGAGCCCATCAACATATTCTTTTAAAGCACGGAGTTGGTTTAGTTCGTTTCTGGCGATTTTCAATGCTTTCCGATCGTATTCTTTTTGCGCTAAAGCCCGGATAGCATCCGGTTCGGCTTTTCTGAGATAAGTTTTCCTGACACCGTCTTTTTCAACATGGTAATAACTGACGCTTTTTCTGCCTTTTTTTCGACTGATTGTCAGGCTGCCTTCCGGGGCGGTTTCCAAACGGTTTTCCAGTTTCGTGATTGCGCGGTTTAGGAATTTTTCCCTTTTCGCGATAGCTTTTTTCTCGGGCACAGCCAGAGCATAGTGGTAGTAAGACATGATACAGCTTCTTTCTGATAAATTTTCCCCCTATATTAGCTGAGTATGGCTTCTACCGGCGAAATCGTAGCATACTTTCTCACGATGTGTCAAACGTGAAGCTTGTGAAAAATCGCGTAGTTATGCGAAAAAGCGAAACTAACATTCGCCCGAGGCGGTCAATCGCCGAGAGGAGAAGGGCGCTGCGGAAAGCAAATGAGTGAAAAAGCCACGGAAAAGCATGCCTGAGCCATTGCTTTCCGTGACTGTCCAAGGCTTTCGCTTGAGAGCGGGTGACGGAAAAAGGCGGATAATGAGCGATATACGTGTATTTTTTTGATGAGGGTTTGCTAGATGAGAAGCAAAAGTGAAAAAAAGCCACGGAAATCCCTGCAGACTGCGGGATTTCCGTGACTTTTTTCTTTTTGCACTTGTGGGGATTAGGGTGCGGGAAGTTGCGGGGGGCTTGTACGGCCGGGGTGTTTGGCGGAGGTGAGTGGCGGTGTGCGGAGGGTGCAGCAACGAAAAAGCCCCGGTGCCAGAAGCACCGGGGTCTCTTTCGACCAAATGATTGTGTGAGAGTTTTGAAATCGGAGTGTATCAGGTGGAAGAATCCACGAATTTTTTTAGAAGAGTTCTTCTGTCACGTACTCCGCGTCGGAAGTGGCACCGCCTTTGGCGGGCTTGTCATTGAAGAAGGACCACGGGTTGAGACCTTCTTTCTTCATGGTCTTGTAAACCATGAAGATGTAGAAGATATCCATCAGCGTGACGCAGAGGATGAGCATCTTCGTGAAGGGCATCCAGGTCAGGTTGAGCGCGCCCGTGGAGTTCGGGGTGAGCCAGCCAAGACCGAGGTCGTAAGAAATGACGAGGGTGAGAGCACCCAGGCAGGACGGAGCAAGGGTTCCGAAGAACTTGAGGATGGCGACCCAAAGGTTGACGCCATTGCCTTTTGTTCCGCCTTCGCGGAAGAGTTTCTCAATGAAGAGAAGAGAGATGAAGAAGTTCTGCATGTATGCTGCATAGAATTCGTTCGGATCATGCCATTCATAGACGGACCAGAAGACGAACCAGAACGAAATGAAGCAGATGAAGATGACATATGGGATCCAGAGTTTGTCAGGTACGTGCGGCATGGTGTCTTTGAACTCTTTCTTGCCGTACTTGACCTTTAAGTAGATCAAGGCGCAGTCGAAGAGGAACCAGGAGACGTCCCAGACTCTCTGCCATGTGCCGTGGGCGGCGGAAACGCCCCAGAAGGTGTCGGTGGTGCTCATGAAGGGCTCACCGAGGAAGGCCATCTGGAATTCCCAAGCCCAGTTCAGGCCAAGGACGAAGAGCGGCATACCGCAGGTCTTGTCTTTGAAGCCTTTGTAAATAAGGATGATGTAAACGAGCGTCCAGAACAGACCGGAGATAATGGTCAGAACGTCCCACATCGGAACGCCGGACGGAATCGCAAGCGCTTCCGGACCGAGTGCATATTCAAAGTCACGGATGGAGTACGAAGAAAGGTCTACCTGAGACCAGTCCGTAACCGTACCATGTGTCTTGTCATAAAGTTCTCTGAATGCGTCGGTGTCGGAGTGCATATAGGAATATTTGAGCGCAGCATTGGGGAGCGCAGCAAAAAGATTACCCATTGTTTTCCTCCTATTTGTTATTCAAATTTCTCAAAAAAGTTACACTCTCACTCCTTCATTTTTGGGCTTTCACACGTCTTTGGTAAGCGTATTAGGTTGTGTACAAAACAATTTCCTGTACATGAATAGTTTACCGTGATTTTTTGTACGCGACAAGCTGTTGCCTGCACAAAACGAACAGCTTCTGTTTGTGCAACTTGTTATTTATACGCGTATAAATAATGGCAATTTAACCAAGTAAATCGCCGAAGTTTTAAGCCAGGTGCACAAAAATACGGTAAACTGCCCTGCCGTACAGGAAACGGTCGGGGCGGCGACGGCTGCAGGCCGTTGTCAGGACACAGCCCAAACTTGTTTCTTGTTCTTATCACATGTTTATACTATAATACATACGCTATTACACGGAAACGGAGGTGCGGACCATGCCGAAAGCCTTAGTGGCGATGAGCGGGGGAGTGGACTCCTCGGCCACCGCAGCGCTGACGAAAGACGCCGGCTACGACTGCGTCGGTGTGACCATGCGCCTCTTTGACCCCACCATGGAGGCGGTACGTCCGGAGCTTGCCTGCTGTACGACAAAAGACGTGCAGGACGCGAAGCTCGTCTGCAAGACGCTGGCCATGCCTCACCTCATCGTCGACTATAAAGCGCAGTTCAGGGAGACGGTCATTGACCCGTTCGTGCACGCCTACGAGACCGGCCGGACCCCGAACCCCTGTATCAACTGCAACCGGTACCTCAAGTTCGAAGAACTTTTCTGGCAGGCCAATGAACTGGGCTGCGACATCATCTGCACGGGCCATTACGCCCGCGTGGAATACAATGAAGCTACCGGCCGCTGGGAACTGAAAAAGGCGGTCCATACGGAAAAGGACCAGAGCTATGTCCTGTTCAACCTGACCCAGGAGCAGCTGGCGCGTATCCGGTTCCCGCTCGGCGGCATGGCCAAGGACGAGACCCGCGCGGTGGCCGCGGAACACAATTTGCTGACCGCGAAAAAGCACGAGTCCCAGGATATCTGCTTCGTGCCGACGGGCAAATATACGGACTTTATTGAAGAGTACACGGGGAAAACATACCCGGAAGGAAACTTTGTGGATGTGCGCAACGGGGAAGTCCTCGGCACCCATAAGGGCATTATCCGCTACACCATCGGGCAGCGCCGCGGCCTTGGACTCGCGCTCCCGCAGTCTATGTATGTGACGAAAGTGGAGCCGGAGACCAACACCGTCTACCTGGGGCTGGACGACGACCTGTACGCCACGACGCTCATCGCCGATGACGTCAACTGGATCAGCTTCCCCGGCTTCGACGAAGCCGCGGACCCGAATGAGCCGCTGCGCGTGACCGCCAAGGTCCGCTACAACCAGCAGGACAACCCGGCGAGCGTGTATCCGCTGCCCGGCGGGCGCATCCGTGTCGTGTTCGACGCTCCGCAGCGGGCCATCACGAAAGGACAGGCGGTCGTTCTGTACGACGGCGACGCCGTTGCCGGCGGCGGCACCATAACGGAGGTGGAAGAATGAACGAAAAGTACACAAAACTTCAGGACATTCTCCGCTCCTACGGCAAAGCGGCCGTCGCGTTTTCCGGCGGTGTGGACTCGACGCTTTTGCTGAAGGCTGCCACAGATACGCTCGGCGCGGAAAACGTGTTGGCGGTCACGGCTGTATCGCGCTTTTTCCCGAAACGGGAACGGGACGAGTCCGAGGCCTTTGCTAAAACCTTAGGTGTTGAGCAGATCTTCCTTTACGAAGACGAAATGAACATTCCCGGCGTGCCGGAAAACGGTCCGGACCGCTGTTACTATTGCAAACGTGCCCTGTTTGGGGGTATGATGTCTCTTGCCAAAGACCGCGGTTTTGACACCGTCTGTGAGGGCACGAACCTCGACGACGAGCAGGACTACCGCCCCGGTATGAGGGCGCTGTCCGAACTCGGCGTGGAAAGCCCCCTGCGCAAAGCGGGCCTGTGGAAGGCGGACATCCGCGCCATCTCCAAAGAGCTGGACCTGCCGACCTGGCAGAAACCGGCCTTCGCGTGCCTTGCCAGCCGCGTGCCCTACGGACAGCCGCTGACCATTGAAAAGCTGGCGCGCATCGAAGAGGCAGAAGCAAAGCTCCAGGACCTCGGGTTCCACAACCTGCGGGTCCGGGACCACAATGACGGGGAAATCGCCCGCATCGAAGTGGAGCGGGAGGAACTCCCGCGGCTGTACGACCCGCAGATCGCCGAAGAGGTAGACGCGTATTTTAAAGAACTCGGCTACACGTTTGTGGCCGTTGAACTCCTGGGCTACCGGATGGGCAACCTGAACCGGTCGCTCGACTTATAGAAAGAGGAACGCCATGAGCGAAATGAAACGCATCGCAAGCTTCGAAATCAACCATGACGTGCTGCAGAAAGGCATGTATGTCTCTCGCATTGACGGGGACGTCATCACCTACGACATCCGCATGAAGCGGCCGAACATGGGGGACTACCTGCCCTACGCGGCGATGCACACCTTCGAGCACCTGTTTGCCACGTACGCGCGCAACTCGAAGTTTGCCGACAGCGTCATTTATGTCGGTCCCATGGGCTGCCGTACAGGCTTTTATTTCCTGCTGCGGGATGACGTTTCGAAAGAGGACGCCATCGCTCTCGTGCAGGAGTGTTTTGCGTTCATTTCGACCTTTGAGGGAGACATTCCCGGCGCCACCCGCCGCGAGTGCGGGAACTACAGGGAACACGACCTGCCCGGCGCGCGTGACGTCGCGAAAGACATGGTCGAAGTCCTGAAGGACTGGACCCCTGCGGATATGGCTTATGCAGAATAAACTGAACGCCCCGGACGTCGACACCTCCACCGGTGTCTCCGGCGGTCCCATGAACACCATTTCCGGCGTGCTGCTGGACCCTGCCAAAGTCACGGCAGACGACATCCGCCTCTACGACATCGCGCACCCGCTGAGCTTCCTTTGCCGGGGCGTGGGACAGGTCAAACACTTCCTGTCGGTGGGACAGCACTGCGTCAACTGCGCGAAGGAAGCGCAGGCCCGCGGCTATTCCGACCGGGTGGTCCTGGCGTGTCTGCTCCATGACGGAGCGGAAGCCTACGTTTCGGACGTCATCCGTCCCGTGAAAGTCCTGCTTTCCAATTTCAAAGACATTGAACATTCCTTCCAGTCGGCCATTTATGAGCATTTCGGCCTCGGCGATCTGACGGAAGAGGAACTCAGCCTCATCCGCGACATTGACGACGCCATGCTCTGGAACGAGGCCAAGGTCCTGTTCTCCCACGTGGACGAACTGGAACCCCCGGCCCTGTCGTCAGAGCCGGACCTTTCTGTCCGGGCGTTCGCCGACGTGGAAGCGGAATATACCGCGCTCGCGCAGGAATATGCGCAGAAGCTCGGAACACCCTGTGAATAAAGAGGAATAAAAGAGTTATGAAGACAGCACTTGCCATTGCCGGCTCCGACTGCAGCGGCGGTTCGGGCATCCAGGCAGACCTGAAGACCATGACCATGAACGGCGTGTTCGGCATGAGTGTCATTACGGCGCTGACCGCCCAGAACACGACCGGCATTTCGGACGTTTCCCATGTGTCCCGCCAGTTCCTCGCGGAACAGCTGGACGCGGTCCTGTCTGACACGAGGCCGGATGCCGTGAAGATCGGTATGGTCACGTCGAAGGACCACATTGACGTCATCGCGCAGAAGCTGCAGCAGTATGACGCGCAGAACATTGTCATGGACCTGGTGCTCATTTCGACGTCCGGACGGGCCCTCATTTCGGAAGAGGCACTTGACACTTTGACAACCGAGCTGCTCCAGCTGGCGAATGTTCTGACGCCGAACATTCCGGAAGCGGAAGTCCTGGCGGACATGGATATCAACTCGGATGAGGACATGGAAACGGCGGCCAGAAAGCTGCACCACCTGTACGGCTGCGCCGTTGTCCTGAAGAGCGGGCATCATCTTCCGGAGAACAAGGACCTTCTGTACAACGGCGGCGATATGATATGGTTCCGCGGCCTGCACGGCCCGAAACGAGAGGGAAAAAAGACTCCCCATGGCACAGGTTGCACGTTCTCCAGCGCCATCGCGGCGAACCTGGCAAAAGGGTATCCGCTGGAAGATGCGGTCCGGCAGGCCCGTGATTACGTGGAAGAGGCGCTCGACGCCGAGTTCCACCCCGGGCAGGGCGTGGCGGTCATGAATCACGCGTTCCGGCTGGAAGGGCCTTACTCAGAGGAATACCAGACAGAAGAAAATACAGAGGAAGAGGCGTGAATCGCCTCTTCTTTTTTTGTTGCCTGTACGCGTATAAAGTGTTACTATAAAGTTGACAGTTTGTTACAATTGTGCGAACAACTGCGTATAGGAAAGAAAGGTGAAATGAAATGAAAAAACGTACCCGCAAACTCATCGCGCTGCTGATGAGCCTTTGCATGGTCGTCAGCCTCTGCTCCGCCATGGCGGTCAGCTCGAGCGCGAAGACGAAGACGCCGCAGTATGACGGTTACACCATCATTGGCGACTCCATTACGGCCGGCATGGGCGTCAGTATGACGGACGGCTGGGACTCGACTCTCCCGCACTCCGGCATCATCGACTATGAAGTGCTCCAGGGCATCGTCAACGTGCCCGAAGGCGTCTATGGCGTCGATGAGATCGAAGCCATCCGCCAGATGACAGACGGCGTTACGTACCGCATCCACGGTTCCTACCCGGACCTCGTCGGTAACGCCATCGGCATCAAGCAGAAGAACGATAAGAAGAGCTCCTACAAGAAGCTCGCCAGCCAGGGTTATTACAACCTGGCCCTCCCGGGACTCCGGACCTATGAGATCCGCGCCATCCTGGACGACTCCTTCAAGGGCGACCAGTATACCGATGAGATCCTTCGTCTGACCAACCCGAAGGGCTACAGCGGCCTGCATAAGAAGGCGGTCCAGTACATCAAGAACTCCGAACTGGTCACCGTTGCCTGCGGCTCCAATGACGTCGCGCTGAACTGCCTCATCCGTGCTATGCACGTCGTCAAGGACTACAGCCTTTATGATGACCTTGAGGCGCAGGTCCTTGCCATGTACGCGCAGGGCGACTTCGCCGGCGCTGTCCAGGAGATCGCGCTCGTCGCGCGTACCCTCGGCCATGCGGCTCCCGCGGCCCTTGCCTACATGGAAGGCCTTGTTTCCGGTCTGACCGTGTTCTTCGAGAACTGGGATCCGATCATCAACGCCATCCATGAAATCAACCCGGACGCGAAAATCGTGGCCCTCGGTTTCTACAATCCCTTCAAGTCCTACGCGCTGACCGACCTCGGCGATGAGAACCTCCTGAAGATCGGCCATGCGCTCGACGTGCTTCTTGGCACGCTGGACATCTATGTTAACCAGCTTGCTTCCACCAGAAGCCTGTACACCTATGCGAACATCTGGGATACGGACGTCATCGGCCTTGCGCCGCTGCTTCCGAACCTTGTCGGCGACCAGTACTTCAAGACGCTTCTCTACAACGTCCACCCGTCGAATGAGGGCGCGAAGTACATCGCGAACCAGGTCGTCAAGGCCCTCCAGGGCGACGAATCCGTCCAGCAGCTGGCCAACCCGCTGGAGAGCATCGTCAAGATGAACTACAATGCGGTGAATGTCACGGTCAAGGGCGCCGGCTCCGCGTACACGAATTCGCTCCTGTACGGTTCGAATGAGAACGACTATGTCCGGATCTTCTACTCTCCGGATGAGGGCCATGCGCTGAAGTCCATCAAAGCGACGGACGCGAACGGCAACCCGGTCGAGATCATCAACTACCTGCCCGGACAGGCGCAGTTCTGCATGCCGGAATCTGCCGTCAATGTCACGGTGACCTTCAAATAAGAAACACTTCTTTCAGGCCTCCGCCTCTCGGCGGGGGCCTGTTGTTTGTCACGCAAAAAAAGTTGTGTGACAATTTCAACTTAATTGCTTGACTTTGAGTTAGCGGAGGCTTACTATGTAGTCAAGTTAGACGGACGGTCCGCCAAACCGTCCGGATACCTTCCCAAAATTGTATTTTACGGTAACCTCCCAATTGCCGTAAAATAAAGAGAATCTCCTTCCCATACAGATATCTCTTTGACAAAATCATCATAATATGCCTAACCGGAAATCAGCCGTTCTCCCAAGCGGCTGATTTTCGGTTTTATCGGGCTGTTTCGCTTTTGAGACTTCGCGGAAGTTCTGTGTTGCGGAAGGTACACGGCCATAGTAAAATGGGAATGACAACGGGGAGCTGCCGGAAGGCGGCTGAGAGGGAGTCTGACCCGACTCCGACCCTCTAACCTGATGTGGGTAATGCCAACGAAGGGAAATGCCGCGTTTTTCCGCACCTTTCGGGCATGCCTTCAAGGTATGCTTTTTTTATTGGAGGAATGAACATGAGCGCTCATACTAAAGAGACGCTGGCGGCCTGCCTTGCGAACGTGAAAGCGGGCGGCGCGCTGGTGCACAACATTACGAACTACGTTACGGTCAACGACGTGGCGAACATGATCCTTGCGTCCGGGGCCAGCCCCATCATGTCGGACGAGCCGAAAGACGTGGAGGACATTACGAGCATCTGCGGCGGGCTGAACATCAACATCGGCACGCTAAACGAGCGGAGTATAGAGGCGATGTACCTTGCCGGCAAACGCGCGAACGAGCTCGGCCACAGCGTCCTGCTGGACCCCGTGGGCGCCGGCGCGTCCGCCCTGCGCACCGAGACCGCGTACGGGCTGCTGCGGGACGTGAAATTTGACTGTGTCCGCGGCAACGTGTCGGAGATCAAAACACTGGTTGCCGGCGTCGGCACCACGAAGGGCGTGGACGCGGACACGGCCGATGCGGTAACGGAAGAGAACCTGGACGAGATGATTGCTTTTACGAAGGCGTTCGCCGCGAAACTCGGCTGTGTCGTCGCCATCACCGGGGCCATTGATCTCGTGGCCGACGCGAACACGTGCTATGTTATCCGCAACGGGCGGCCGGAGATGGGCCGCATTACCGGCACCGGCTGCCAGCTGTCCGGCCTTGCGACGGCGTTTCTCGTCGCGAACCCGGACTGCCCGCTGGACGCGGTCGCGGCGGCGGTCTGCTGTGAAGGGTATGCCGGCGAGCTCGGCGTGGCCCGGCAGCAGCCGGGCGACGGCAACTCGACCCTGCGCAACCGCATTATTGACGCGGTGTGCAACATGACGCCGGAGGAACTTGCCGCCGGCGCGAAGTTTGAGGTACGGTAACATGAATGGAAAAGATAAAAAGTATTTGAAGTTATATGCCGTGACGGACCGCTGGTGGGTACGGCAGCGGCTGGGTCCTGAGGCGACTTCCGAGGCGGTCCGGGACGGACTGCTGGAAGACCTGCAGGAGGCCCTGGAGGCCGGCGTCACGTTCGTGCAGCTGCGCGAAAAGGGCGAGCCGCTGAAAGACAGTGAGGTGCTCGGGGAAGCGAAGGCCATGAAGGTGATGTGCGCCGAGTACGGTGTGCCGTTCGTCATTGACGACGATGTGAGCCTCGCGAAGCGCTGCGGCGCGGACGGGGTGCACGTGGGGCAGAGTGACACGGCCTGCGTGGAGGCCCGCCGCGTGCTCGGACCGAAGGCCGTCATCGGCGTGTCGGCCCAGACGGTGGAACAGGCCCTGAAAGCGCAGGCCGACGGAGCTGACTACCTCGGCGTTGGGGCTGTGTTCCCGACGGGATCCAAGGACGATGCCGACGACGTGCCTCATGACACGGTCCGCGCCATCTGCGAGTCGGTGGACATCCCGGTTATTGCCATTGGCGGCATCACGAAAGACAATGTCTATGACCTTGCGGGGCTCGGCCTCGACGGCATCGCGGTCATTTCCGCCATTTTCGCGGAGAAGGACATCCGCCGCGCGACAAAGACCCTGAAGGCCAATACGCTGGAGGCGCTGGAGCTATGAGCCTGAACCGATTACTGGCAGACATTGCGGCCGGAAAGTACCGCGCCGCCATCTTTGACATCGACGGTACGCTCATCGACTCCATGCCTTACTGGGCAGGGCTCGACGCGCAGTATCTGCGGACACAGGATATTTTTCTGAGCCCGGGGGAAACCGCGGAACTGAACACCGCCATGTGGTCGCTGACCGTAGAAGAGGGCGTCCGGTATCTGAAGGAGACGTTTTCTCTGGATGCATCGGAAGAAGAGATCGCCGCCGGCATCAACGCCATCGTCGCGGAGGACTATCGGGAGAAGATCCCGCTTCGGCCTTATGTGCCGGAGCTGCTGGATGTGCTGGACGCGGCGGGCGTACCTCTGGGACTTGCTACGGTCGGCAATACGGAACTGGAAACAGCCGCGCTGACGCGGCTCGGCATCTACGACCGGTTCCGGGATCTCTTCAACTGTTCGGAACTCGGCGTGACCAAACGGGAGCCGACCATTTATACCCTTGCCGCGAAAGCGCTCGCCGGGGATGATGTTGACTACAGCAAAGTCCTTGTTGTCGAAGACGTCCTGCACGCTCTGACCACCGCGAAAGGGGCCGGCTTTGCGACCGCTGCCGTGGAAGACGCGGCCAGCGCGGGCCAACGGGACGAGATCCGGGCAATCGCGGATTATTACATCGCCAACTGAATAACGGAAACCAGCGGTGCATTGGGGGCACCACCTTGCATCGCTTAAGAAAACGTGAATGCGGAAGCCATAAGGAGGCAATTTATGAGAACAGCATTGACGATCGCTGGGTCCGATTCCAGCGGAGGCGCCGGTATCCAGGCAGACATCAAAACGATGACCATGAATGGAGTGTTCGCGATGAGCGCCATTACGGCCCTCACCGCCCAGAACACCACCGGCGTCACAGGTATACAGGAAAGCACCCCGGAATTCCTCGGGGAACAGCTGGACGAAGTTTTTACCGACATTTTCCCGGACGCCGTGAAAATCGGTATGGTCTCGTCATCCGCTCTCATCCGTGTCATCGCGGAAAAACTCCGGCAGTATGACGCGAAGAACATCGTCGTCGACCCGGTCATGGTCTCGACCAGCGGCGCGCGCCTGATTTCCGAGGACGCTATAGACACCCTGAAAGCAGAACTTCTTCCATTGGCAACGGTCATTACGCCGAACATTCCCGAAGCGGAAGTTCTGGTGGGGCATTCCATTACCTCGGAAGCGGATATGGAAGCGGCGGCCAAGGAGATCTTTGAACAATACGGCTGTGCAGCACTCGTCAAGGGCGGGCACAACTTAAACGACGCGAATGACCTGCTCTACGATGGCGCGGCAGCCACCTGGTTCCGCGGGGAACGGATCGACAACCCGAACACCCACGGCACCGGCTGCACACTGTCCAGTGCCATTGCCTCTAACCTTGCCAAAGGCTTTGACCTGCCGGAGTCCGTCCGCCGCGCGAAAGCATACATTTCCGGCGCGCTCGCGGCACAGCTGGACCTTGGCAAAGGGTCCGGTCCCATGGCCCACAACTTCGCACTGACCGGCGAGTTTGTCGAGGAGGCGCCGGAGTAAATCGCATAAGAAAACCAAAAATTGGCACACAGAAGTTTCTGTGTGTCAATTTTTGTTTCTTCGCTTGACTTCGAGTTAGCGGGTGCTTACTATTGTAATAGTTAGATGGGGCTAACCGATGATGACACGCCTGGGAGGGAACAGACCATGCTTGATGAAAAACTCGTGCAGTACTGTTCCCCGACACTTGCGGGTCTGAAGGCGGGGAGCCTTTTTTCCTGCGCTTACGCGGGCGCGGAGGACCGCCTGGAGTTCCGGACGGCCAACCGGCAGCTGGCGCAGAAAGGACTGCGGCTCATTCCGCTGCGCATCCGCGGCGGCCGCGCCCTGACCTACCTGTACCGCCCGTCCGAACTGCAAAAAGCGCTGAATGTTCCCGCGGCCTGCGCGCTGCTGGAGGAACTCGGCTACGGGGGCCTGACTTCCGAAGAATGCCTCATCTGCCTGCGCCGCAAGCTGCAGGCCGGCGGGGACTTCCCGCATGAAATCGGCCTGTTCCTCGGCTACCCGGCGGAAGACGTCCGGGGCTTCATGGCCGACACGGCGGCGTGCACCTGCACGGGCTGCTGGAAGGTCTACGGCGACGCTGCGGAAGCGCAGCGCCTCTTTGACCTGTATGCGTGCTGCACCAGCTGCTACCAGAACCAGCTGAAATCCGGCACGTCTCTGTCCCGTCTGGCCGTCGCGGTCTGACACCTTTTCATTGCAAATGAGTATTGCTATAATACTGTTTGATAAAACCAAAATTCATTGTTGAAAGGATCTAATTGTTATGAGCAAAGTAGCAGTAGTTTTCTGGAGCGGCACCGGTAACACCGAGGCCATGGCAGACGCCGTCGCTTTCGGCGCGCGTGACGCAGGCGCATCCGTCGATACGTTCGGCCCGGCCGACTTCAACGCCGGTATGGTCGCGAACTATGACGGCATCGCATTCGGCTGCCCGGCCATGGGTGCTGAAGTCCTCGAAGAGGATGAGTTCGACCCGATGTGGCAGGATGTCAAGGGTGCTCTCTCTGGCAAAAACATCGTCCTGTTCGGCTCCTATGGCTGGGGCGACGGTGAATGGATGAGAACCTGGGAAGACGACGCCAAAGCGGCCGGCGCGAACCTCGCTGTGGACTGTGTCATGGCGAATGAGGCTCCGGAAGATGACGAAGTCGCTGCCTGCAAAGCGGCCGGCGCTGCCCTCGCGTAAAATTTTGAGCAATAAAAAAGACCTGCAGCCGCAGGTCTTTTTCTTTTTGTGTTTTATGTGAGTTTGTAGTCCTGGTTGGACTCGCGCTTGATGAGACCGAAGACCAGAAGATACATGAAAATGATAAAGGCGGTGAACACCGTCGAGGCCTCCGCGGTGCCGAGCATGGCGCAGGTGTCGTAGAAGCCGTGGAGGAGGACCGCGAAGAACCAGCCGAGGAAAATGTACAGCCATTTACCGGACTGTCCATGGTTCTCTAAGTACTTCGCCCGGCCGTAGAAGACACCCATGACGACGGCGAAGGTCATGTGGCCGGGAATGGCCAGGACCGCGCGGGGCAGGGCAACGGACAGACCGTAGCTGAAGACGTACTTGATGTTCTCGAACGCGGCGAAGCCGAGGGAGACGAACACAGCGTAAATGATGCCGTCAAACTTGTAGTCAAAGGCCGGGTGTTTCCAGGTCTTCAAATAGAGGAAGAACAGTTTCGTGCCCTCCTCCACGACGGCGACAACGCCGAAACTCAGCGCCATGATATACAGCGGGGTCTCCTGATCGATGGGCGTCATGGCCAGCGCCGTCATGCCGAGCCCTTCCAGAATGATGGAGGCGAGGGCGGCGCAGATACCCATGACGAGGCACATCGCCAAAAGACCGATGGGCTCCATGTCCCGCTTGTCCTGCCGGTACACGTAGACCATGAGGATAATGGCAGGAATGACCGCGGCGCCAAGGTAGATCATGAGGATCGTATTGGCAGCTAAATACATAAAGTCACTTCTTTCCGTGGATTTTACAGCCTTATTTTATATGTTATAATGGAGCAAGTCAAACGAGGAGGAGGCGGCGCATGAAGGTCCCGGCGAAGGCAAGCGGCATACTGTACATTCTGCTTGCGGCGTTCTTTTTCAGCCTCATGACCTTCTTCGTGAAGCTCTCGGGCGATGTGCCCTCCATACAGAAAGTCTTCTTCCGCAACATTGTAGCCTTCGTGGTGGCATTTATCATGCTGGCGCGGAGTGAAGAGAAGTTCAAGGTCCGGCGGGACTCCTGGGGACCGCTGTTCCTGCGCTGCGCGTTCGGCACCGCCGGCATTGTCGCGAACTTCTGGGCCATTGACCGGCTGGCACTGGCGGACTCGAACATCCTGAATAAGATGTCCCCGTTCTTTGCCATTGCCATGTCGTATTTCATCTTAAAAGAACGGCCGAACAAGGTCGAGTGGGGAAGTGTGGTCATAGCGCTCATCGGCGCCATGTTCGTCATCAAACCAACGGCGGGCATTGCAAGCCTCCCGGCCCTCGTCGGGCTGTTCTCCGGCTTTGCCGCCGGCACGGCGTACACGTACGTGCGGAAACTCTCCAACCGGGGAGAGCGGGGCACCGTCATCGTATTCATGTTCTCGGCGTTTACGCTTCTCTGCACCGCGCCGTATCTTATCTTCCACTACGCGCCCATGACCGCGCGGCAGCTGATCTTCCTGCTGCTGGCCGGCGTCGGCGGAGCGGGCGGCCAGTTCTCCATTACGGCGGCATACGCCCACGCGCCCGCGAAGGAGATCTCCGTTTTCGACTACGCCCAGGTGTTGTTCGCGGCCCTGTGGGGGCTTATCGCCTGGGGCGAGATTCCGGACGCTTTGAGCATCCTCGGCTACATCATTATCATTGGTGTCGCGGTCTTCCGCTGGCACTATAACTTGCACAGACAGGAGGCGGCTGCATGAGCACCACCAAAAAGGTCGTTTTCCTAGACATAGACGGCACCATTATTACCCGGGACGGCCGCATGCCGGCGTCCACGAAGGAAGCGCTGGAACGGGCGCGGGCGAACGGCCACGAAATGGTCATCTGCACCGGCCGGTCCGCCACGCAGCTGGATGTTGTCCTTCGTCAGACGGCTTTTGACGGCATCGTCTGCGCCGCAGGGGCTTACGTGACCCGAAACGGAGCGCCCGTCTGGCAGGATACCATGGATACAGAACATGTGCACAAACTGGTGGACTACTTCCGCGCCAACGGCATGACTTATTTTCTGCAGTCTTCCGCGGGCACCTTCACGGATCCCACGGCTCAGGCTCAGCTGGAACAGGCGTTCCTGGCCCTCGGCCGCAAATGGGAAGACCTGCGGCCCATGTTCGGCGGCATGGACGTGCTGGACGCCCCGGAAGACGTGCCGGACATCCAGAAGTGCTGCTATTACAACTGCCAAAAGCCCGCGGCCGACGTGCAGGCGGAGCTGGGCGACTATTACGACATTGTCGACTCTTCCTATAAAGTGTCCCGCTTCTGTGACGGCGAGATCAATAAGGCCGGGGTGAACAAAGCCACCGGCATGCAGAAGTACCTGGAGGCTGCCGGCGTGGCACATGCCGACAGCATCGCCTTCGGGGACGGCCCCAACGATCACGAAATGGTGGAGTATGCCGCCATCGGCGTGTGCATGGGGAACGGGACACCGCAGTTGAAGCAGATCGCCGACCGGGTCTGCGGACCCATCGACGAAGACGGACTCTATGAGGAATTCAAAGCCCTCGGGCTCCTATAACCGAAAGGGGGGACTTCTGTGACCACGCGCAAAAGCTACTTTGACCTCATGCGCATTGTGGCGATCTTCTTCGTTATTTTCAACCACACCGGAAACCGGGGGTTCGCCCTGTATACCGTGAACGAACCGGGCAGCGCGAAGTACTGGCTGTACCTCTGCCTGTCCATTTTCTGCACGTACGCCGTGCCGCTGTTCTTTATGATCTCCGGCGCCCTCGTGCTGCCGAAAGCCACACTGGAGGACGTCTGGAAGCGGCGCATTCCGAAGATGGCGCTCATTCTCGTCCTGTTCTCTCTTTTTTACCACCTGCTCGGCATGGCACAGGGAGAAATCGGGCTTTACACGACGTTCCCGACCGGGGAACTGCCGAGCGTGGCGACCTTCCTGACCGTCCTGTACGCCGGTGACTGGAACTTCAGCTTCTGGTTCCTGTACGCCTACCTTGCGTTCCTTATGTTCGCGCCGCTGTTGCGCACCCTGGCGGAACACATGACGAACCGGCAGTTCTACTATTTATTTATTCTGGACCTGGTCTTCAAGGCCGGCGTCCCCGTTCTCAACTGGACCGTGTTCCGCGGCGCCTTTGACCTCAACGCGAACCTCCTGGTCACGTGGGCCGTGGCGGACATCGTCATTTATCCCCTGGCGGGGTACTTCCTGGAGCACCGCTTCGACATGCGTATGCTGCGGGAGAAGAAGTGGCTGCTGCCGGCCCTGTGGGGAACGGTGCTGCTGTGCCTGGCTCTGGCTGCCGCCATGACCTGGCACAAGTCCATCCTGACCGGTGAGTACAACGAAGGGGCCGCGCAGACCTTCCACCGCGTGTTCCACCTGATCATTGCCGGTACGGTTTATCTGACGACCAAACAGATCAACCCGAAGACCAACGCCGTCCTGACCTCGGCCGGCGTCTGCACCTTCGGTATTTACCTCTTACACGTCGCGGTGCTGAAGTCCCCGCAGGCAGACGCTCTGTACGGGGCGCTCACCGGCATGGGCTGGTGGCACATCGCCGCAACGCTCGTGGTGGTGCTGGTCACCCTGGCGGTCTGCTGGGCTGCTACCGCACTTTGGAAAGGAGCGGTGAAACTTGTCAAACGCCAATAAACCCCTCGGCATGACCGACGCGTACGCAGGCGGTACGCTGGTGTATAAAAATGACCCGCTGATCGTGTTCCGCGGCGCCCTGGACCGGGCGGAAGCGGAAATCATTGTCACCCAGACGCTCCTTGCCAAAGAGAGTGCTCTGCAGGAAGGCGATGTGAAGGAATACAACGAACGGCTGATCGGCAGACTCCAGGAACTTCTGGACCTGCTCCGCGCCATTATGACCGCGGAAGCCCGGGGCACCCCGCTGGAGGCGGACTCCCTCTTCGGCTACACCTTAGACGAGCTGCAGGATCGTTCCCACAACGCCATGGAATACTACGGCGTGCCCACCATGACCCGCCCCTCTTACGAGTACGGGGAGACCTATGCCCGTCTGAACCTGCTGCGCACGGAACTCCGTCAGCTGGAGGAAAAGGCGGTGGACCTCTTCCTGAACCCGAAAGTCATTGTCCGAAACCGCCCGGATATCCTGAACGCCCTAAACCGGCTGTCCAGCGCTGCTCACGTTCTCATGTGCTAACACCTGGCATAACATAATAAATAAAAAATCCCAACCCTAACGCGCCCCGGGTCTGCGGGGCGCTTTTTTGTGTGTCCGATTCACAATTGTTTATACGGGTACAATTTGTGAAAAAAGCATTGCAAAAACGCGAGAAGATAAAGAAAGCACACAGAATTGACCGCGTACAAAAACAAAACAGGGAAATTATGTATCGAAAAAGCTTAAGAAAAGATTTGACTTATTATACAAACGGCAAAAAGCCAAAAACAAAAACCCGGAAAGTTACCGGAATCACTTTAAAGGTTTAAAGCTTGATTCGTCAAAATACACAAATCAAAGTTGAAGATTTGGCCAAAACAAATTTTAGCCAGCAAAACCGCCTTGCAAATTTGTACAAAAGCCTTAAATTATGCTTAAATTTAAGGTTAATTTAAGAAAAATGCGAATATTTTTGCATAATTTTGCAAAAACGCATTGACAGGTTAGACCACAGAGGGTACTATGAGGGTGTAAATTCTATTAAAAATCACTATTTTTACACGACCAAAAACTTGTCTTTGTACAAATTTCACAAAAATTTTGTACGCGTAAGAAAAGGATGACTGCCTATGGATGAGAACTCCCCGGCAACCAGAAAGGTCAAGGGAGTCAGCATCAGGAAAACCGCCCCGCCGGGCGGAGGGGTGCCGACGGAATCACCGCCGGTCCCCAATAAAAATAGTATAGAAGGACCCGCGGCGAACGTTTCCCCCGCCAAAGGCGGATCTCTTCTGAACGACATCCTGAAGCTGCTTCTGAAGATCCTGGTCATTGTACTGGTGTTCATGCTGCTGTTCACCTTCCTGTTCGGGACCGCGAAAGTCCAAAACGACTCCATGGACCCGAACGTCAAGAAGGGCGACCGAATCATTTACTATCGGCTCGACAAGAACTATGTGGCAACGAACTGTGTGGCATATCAGTACAATGGCCAGACAGAGGTCATGCGGGTCGTAGCCGTTGCCGGCGACACCGTGGACATGACCAAGGATGGACTGGTCATCAACGGGGCGCTCCAAAGTGAGCCGGACCCCACGAAGGAGACAAAGCTCACCAGCAGCAGTGTGGACTTCCCCATTCAGCTTCAAAAAGGCGAGGTCTTCCTCATGGGAGATAACCGGCCGGAGTCCACCGACTCCCGTTTGTTTGGACCCGTTTTGGCGAAGGACACCAAAGGCGAACTGATGACAGTCATCCGGAGCGAAACATAAAACCGCTCTCACAATTCAAGCCACACCTTGCCTGGCCTCGCTGGGAATTCGCTCAGCAGGTACGCAAGTAAAAGAAGAGAGCGGGTCGCCCGACAACATCGGGCGGTCCACTTCTCCATTTTATGGAAGGAAATGAGGTGAGGATATGGAAAAAGAAAAACAAGCAGCGCCGACCTCCCTCTGGTCGGACATCCTGCTCTTACTTTTGAAGATCCTCATCGTGGTTCTCTTCTTCGTGCTCTTGTTCACATTCTTCTTCGGAGCCACCCGGTATAACGATGTGGCAATGGGCAAGAACGTAAAAGCCGGCGACCTGGTCATTTACTCCAGAGTCGACAAGGACTTTGACATCGGACAGGAAGCCGTCCTGAAGTACCAGGGCAAGACACAGGTCATGCGGGTGGTCGCCGCCGCAGGCGACACGGTCGACATGACCGAGGACGGCCTCGTCATCAACGGTCAGCTCCAGCCGGAGCCGGACCCGCAGAAGCAGACGCTGCCGTACACGGAGGGCATCGACTTCCCGATCACCCTCCAGAAAGGCGAAGTCTTCGTGCTCGGCGATGACCGCGAGAATTCCGCAGACTCCCGAGTTTACGGACCCGTCCAGCAGGAGGACACACTTGGAAAGGTCTTAGACCTGGTTAGGAGGCGAAACTTCTGATAAACCATCCACAGAAATTACGGTCTACGGACAAAACAGATAGGCCGAATTTTATAAACCCATTTCTTCATGAAAGTACGAAAAACCTATTGAGGAGGATTAAACAATGAAGAAACTCAACAAATTCTTTGCAGTGCTTGTCGCACTCGCAATGATGGCAATGCTGTCCGTTGCTACAGCTTTTGCTACACCTGCCAATAAATCTGATGATGTCGCACTGGCAGTTCTCACAAAAGACTTCCAAGTTCCTGATGGTGTCACGTCCCCGGCGGCAACATTCAAGTATAAGTTTGATCTTCAGTCGAAACCTGCTTCTGCAACGACTGAAGACTTTGATGCAACAATCACTTTTGCCCAAGATACTGGCGATCAGCTTGGTCTCCTTTATCTGAAAGATGTTGCGGTTTTCAATTATGACAACAATGGTCTTCTGCAGACTGGCAGCAGACTCACTCAGCCCGGCGAATATGTTTTTCTCGTAACTGAGTGTGGCCTCGACGATGGCTCTTCCTTTACTAAAGTTAACACCAACGCTACTGAAAACATCGATATGGATGGCCAGACCTACACACTTCGTGTTTATGTTGTTAATTCTGATGATGGTCTGAAAGTTTCCAATATTACGGTTCAGAAGGGCGAACCCAAGGTTCTCGATGAGGAGAATGAAGACCTTGATACGCAGGAAGAAGTCGATGCTGCTAACGACGGCGCCAAAGTCGATCCCGATGATGTCATCACGACTGATGACAATGACACTCCGGAAGACACCTCTGATGACACTATCACTCATAACGGCTCTGACTTCAAGTTCACCAACACTTATTCGAAGACTCTTGGCAACGATCCCTCCGATGACGAGACTGATCCTGACCTCAAGGACGCTGCCGTTGCTGTCCGCAAGACTGTTACCGGTTCCGGTGATACTGCTTATGCATTCCCCTTCACCGCTTCCATCACTATCCCCGATGAGATGAAGAAAGATGCTGAGCAGACTTTCACCGCCACCTATGGTGAAAAGACTGTCACTTTCACGGTTGAAGCTAACGCTACCACTTCTGACACTCAGAACTTTGCTCTTGCCAATGGCGAAACTCTGAAGTTTGCGACGTTCCCAGCTGGTGCGAAACTGACTGTCAACGAAAATGTTGCTACCAGTGAGGCTCAGAATGGCGATCTCTATACCGGTAATGCTGCTGGTCTTGGCGATGGTGCCACTTATGGTAAGGGTGCTGCCCTTGTCTATACCACTAACGCTGTTGATGCCCAGGGCAAAGTCACTGTCACCAATAATCTTGATGCTTCCGACATCACCCCGACCGGTATCCTGATCAACAACCTTCCGTACATCGCGCTGGCTCTTGTTGCCATCGGTGGCCTGGTTGCTTACGTTGTGATCCGTCGCAAGAATGCTGACGAAGCGTAAGGAATTACGGATACTTATTTCTAGCAAAGTCCTAACCATTCATTGAGGACTCACCTCACGTACTCTGTGGGCGAGATCCTCGCCCACAAACCTTAAGTTTGTAAAGATGGCTGCCGGACCGGCAGTGTGTGTTTCGCCCCCCCGGCAGCCTTACAAACTGTTTCCCCTAACTTTCTTGAAGAAATGAACTTGCACGTGAAGGGAGTCCGGACTTATGGCAAAACGAATCGTTCGGACTCTCAGCAGGGCAGTGGACAACATTGTCCTGCTCGCGCTGCTTGTTTGTCTCCTCCTTGCGGGCTATGCCCTGTGGGACACCCACCAGCTGCTGAACGCGGCGGACGCGAACCAGTTCACCGAATACAAACCCACGACGGACGACAGCAAGTCTTTCGAAGAACTCCGGGCCATGAATCCTGATGTCATCGGGTGGCTCACCATTTATGACACCACGATTGATTACCCGGTCCTCCGCTCCCCGAACAGCAACGACGACTACCTTTCCAAGAACGCCGCGGGCGACTGGGAAGGCTCCGGCTCCCTTTTCCTGGACCACCACAACGCGGCGGACTTCTCGGACTTCAACACCATCATCTTCGGCCACCACATGGCGGGACCCGCCATGTTCGGCGAACTGGATGAATTCTTAAACAAAGACTTTTTTGAGGAACACGAATACGCGAACCTCTTTTATTCGGACACCGGCCTTTCGCTGGTGCAGAACACGAACTCCAACCCCGGAGCAACAAACACGCTCGGGCTCATGAAGGAGTTCACCAGTTTCAACGGCCGGGACCACGGCGTGCAGATTTTCGCCATGATCCAGGCGGACGGCCACGACTCTTCCATCTACAGCGTGCCGGCCACCACCACGGAAGCGAAGAAAGCGACCTTGCAGAAGATCGCCGACTATGCCGTTATGGTCCGAAGCCTCAATAACGGCGAAGTCCGGCAGCTCGGCAAAGCCGGAGCCGCGAAACCGACGAAGACCGCAAGCGTGGACCCGAGCTTCTTCGGGGTCACGGAGAACGACAAGATCGTCCTCATGAGTACCTGCTCCGCGGACATTACGAACGGGCGATTCGTCCTCTGCGGGAAGATTCTGGACCACGCGGTAGCAAACCCCTTCCCGGAGGAAGAGGAGAGCAAGCCGGTGTTCGGCATTGACCTCGGCTCGGTGCTTGACACCGTCCTGAAACTGCCGCTGTGGCAGTGGATCATGATCCTGGTCGTACTGATTATCCTGATCGGACTTTTATACTTCCTGGAAAAACGGCGCTTACGGAAAAAGCGCGAACGGAAACTGGCCAAACAGGCCGAACAAGAAAAAGAAGTGAACGACTGAACATAGAAAAGGGGAAGGGACCATGCGAAAAGTCATAATGGGTGCCCTGAACCACATTTACGACATTTGTTTCATCGCCCTTATGCTCCTGCTTCTGCTCTTCGCCGGCTATGCCAAGTGGGACAGCCAGCAGGTGTATACGCAGGCGGACCCCATCCAGTTTATTCAGTACAAACCCTCGCCGCCGGAAATGATGCCCCTCGAGGAACTCCAGGACATGAACCCGGACGTCCTCGGCTGGCTGACCATTTACGACACGAACATCGACTACCCGCTGGTACAGGGCGAGGACAACGAGAAGTACCTGAACCATAACCCGAAACTGGAAGCGGAAGGCTCCGGATCCCTGTTCCTGGATTACCGGAACGCGAAGAACTTCACAGACTTCAACACCATCATCTTCGGCCACCACATGGCCCACCATGAAATGTTCGGCGACCTGGACCTCTTCCTGGACGAAGACTTCTGGAACGAACATGAGTACGGCAACCTCATTTATGACGCACAGAACCACGGCCTGCAGTTCGTCGCCATGCTCCAGTGCGACGCCTACGACTTCTTCATTTATCACCCGGCCGTGAACGGTGAGTCGCAGAGAATCCGGTACATCAACCGCATTTATGAGACCGCGAAGTACGTTCGCGGCGTGGACACCGAGACCCTGCGCGATATGCAACAGCGGGAAGCGGACCGAAAGGCTGCTTTGAAAGAAGCGGGGAAGACGGACGACGGGACGGGCTCGGTGTTTGCGGAACGGCGTACATCGCCTGTGACCCCGGACGACCACCTCGTGCTGCTGTCCACCTGCTCTGCCGACATAACCAACGGACGGTTCATCCTGGTGGCGAAGATTTTGGACAACCCGGTGGAGAACCCGTTCCCCGAAACGGCGGAACACAAGGTGACGCAGGGCATTGACTCCGCAAAAGTGGCGGCGATGATCGGAAAGTGGTCGGCGACCACGTGGATCATCATTTTGATCGTATTGATTTTGCTCGTGCTGGCACTGTATGTGCTCAGCAGGTACCTGTATAGACGGAAACTCGAACGGCTGGAAGAGGAGGCGCGTGCCTCCGCCGCAGCCGAAGCCCTCGAAGGAGAGAACGCTCATGACGAAACGGATTTCTAAACGCATGAACGCGGTGCTGGCAGCGTTGCTGGCGCTGGTGTTCGCGGTGTCAACGTGTGTGGTGGGCTTTGCGAAGGAAAGTTCGCAGAGTGTACGGCCGCACATGTACATGGTGCAGATCATCCAGGGCGACGCGGACCCGACCTCCGTGACCGGACTCTACGCCATTGTCCCGCAGGAGGGACAGGAGACGAATCCGCGTCCGGTGGACAGCAGCGGCAAGACCGTGGACGGTCCGTTCTACCTGACGGGCAACGAATATAAGGACTTTTGGTTTACGTTCACGGAACCCGGCGTTTATGAGTACGTCGGCGGCAAGCTGAAGGCGGACCAGAAAGACGGCGCTATTACGAAAGATAGTTTCGAGGAAGGCACCTACACCCAGCCGCTGACTCACGTATTTGGCTTCAAGGTGGAGCGCAATGCGGACGGCACGCTGACGGCCATTCCGTATACCTGTGAGGACAACCAGGCGACCCTTCTGAAGGACGGTCAAGGACTTGTCATTTGGAACTACGTGACCGCGAACAAGCCGGCAGAGCCGACGACCGAGGGTTGCACGTGTAAGGATCAGAAGAAGTGTGACTGCGAGAACGGCGGCTGCAAGTGCGGCGACAAGTCCGGATGCAATTGCAATAACAACAATAATAACAACAACTCGAACAACAATTCGCAGAACCAGAACCAGTCGCAGGAGCAGAACCAGAACTCCAATAACGAGAACAACAATAACAACTCCAACGGCGGGAACTCGAACAACAATTCGAACTCCAACCAGAACGGAGACATCAACATCGTGATCAACAACGGTGGGGATAACAACGGCGGCAACGGCGGGAAGCAGAACGACCCCGCGAAGCCGGATGACGGCAAGAAGGACGATGGGAAGAAAGACGACAAGGACTCGTCCAGCACCAGCTCCTCCACGTCGACCACCACGAAGCCCAGCACGACCGTCAAACCCGTTACCGATTCCAACGGCGTGCCCGTCACCAACAGCAACGGGCAGGTCAAAACCACCATTATTTACAACAATAATAAGAACGTGAACGCGAACGCCAATGCAAACTCGAACGGCACGACCAAGAAAGGCGGTACCGCGAACACGGGCGATGAACAGCACCTGGTCTTATGGGTAGCTGTCCTGGGTGTCGCAGCCGCAGGGTTGCTGATCATCCTGCTCATCAAACGGAGAAACCGTGACGATGATGAACAAGACTTTTGAAAGGAGGCGTCGTAAATGAAGAACCTGTTCAACGGTAAGCGCAACGAAAACCCGGCGGATCAGGCTCATACTGACCGCGAAACAAAAAGACGCCTGCTTTTGAATAAAAAGTACGAATTAAGCGAAACGTTACACAACGACGCGCACGCAGCAGAAACCGCCCCGGCTGGTGCCGGAGCGGCGGAAGGCGTGCTGAATATGACGAAGAAACGCTTCTATGCGATCGTTGCCGTTATAGTGGCGTTGGCGGTGCTTGTGACTTCGACAATCGTGTTTGTGGTCAAGGGCGCGTCTGCTGCCCAGGGCACGAAGCTCGACATAAGTCAGGCGACCGCCGACGGCAACGAACTCACCTGGACCGTCGGCGCAGACGGCATGGACTCCGGCTACTACAACGTCACTTATGATGGCCGGACCTATGTCTATGACCTGCAATTCGACGAAGAAGGTACCACGCTGGAGCAGACGCACAAGCTGGTCGAAGGCGATAAAGTCATTTTCAACACCCAGACCAAGAAGATTACCTGGACCTACACGCCTTCCAACACCTCCGGCTGGGTCGACCTTTCGACCCTTTGCGAAGATCCGGCGACCAGCGGGACCGTGACCTCTCTTGAACTCAAAGACAGCGCCGCACTGGTGGCGGGGACCACGTATTACTATTACGACGAAGCATCCGGTAAATATTATCTCTTCGAGATTCAGGACGACCTCATCGGTCGTAAGGACGTAGATACGTCGACCGGAACCGGTCAGAGCGACTCTCTTCCTTATTACTATGAAAGAAAAATCGCGGATGCCGAACTCATCAGTTCGAATGACAACCCAATTAAAGTTCAAATAGATACCGCAGACGAGGCTACCAATATCACCATTGTTGGTGATCAGCTTGCTCGTCATCAGATTTATATGAAGGTCAGTGAGTTTACGGATGGATACGTTTATCTCATTCGCAACTCCGCCGGGCAATTGATTTCTGACGCCGAAGCAAACACCGGCACACATGTAAACCCCAGCCAAAACGGTTTGGTAGACAAAGGATCCAGCGCTTCGAACTGTGGATATACTACGACTAAACATACATATTACAACGTTGAGTCAAAGACGCAGAGCCTTACAAGCTATGGTCAAACTACTTACTATAATACGAACGGCAATGCCTATGCTACGATGGATGACTACTTTGATAGCGGGGCTTCCGATGATACCTTTGTTTTATCTGAATTCTATGCAAAAGGCATAACACATGAAGTCAAATATAATTTGCACTCCATTATAGGAATCGGCACCGGCTTAGATTCGATGAATGTTTCCGGATTTTATTTATTCGGGTATGACAACGACGATAGCCATTCAACATACAATACTTACACATCTAATAAATCATTGGGCCAGATGTTCAATGATGATATTACGGATATCAAACTTTATAACTTGTGTGAGGGCACCACTGATATAACATATTGGGCACAATCTCGCACATACAACCACAATGACAATTCTCTCTGGATCTATGACGGCGGAAAGCTGACCACGAAATACAGAGGAGACAGAAACAACGACAGTACGATTCAAACCGGCTATCTCCAGAAGAAATCGTCCGACGGCTACGAACTGGTTTCTAGTACTTCTGACAGCTATGAACTTTATGAGCGCACCAGCGTTTATGAAGAGACTTCCTATGACGGTGTAGACCAAGATACTGTCAGCACAGATAAAAACTATACCAGGACTGTTTCTCCGAAGAGCATCACGTATGACGAGACGGAGTCGGTCGACAATGGCCTTGAACTGAAGAAGACCGTCACCGACAACGGCGATGACACTTTCTCCGTTCAGTTGGAAGCCTGGACAACGAGAGACCGGCTCGACCAGCCGGATACGGACATCGTGCTCGTTCTGGATACCTCCAAGAACATGAGCAATGTTCTGTACAATCGTAATTACGAGAATCTGAACACCTATGCGACGTTCACACCAATCTCTCTTTCCAACGTCTCTTACAACGACTTCCACGACCCCAGCAACAAGCATAATAAGAACAATCTCATTAATATGAGTAACGATTATGCGAACAATAAATATATCGAAGATCCTAACAACCCCGGCATGTATGTCTACGTTTCTTCGACATATGAGTTGCAGGCCAGTTTCTCCGAACCCCATCTTTATTCCTATTCCTTTACGGATAACTACGGGAATGTTTATATTTCCGATCCCGAGCAAATCGGTGTTTCGCTGTTTGGCTCTATGAGCGCATTCGGCAGTGTCGGCTCTGTCAAATTCAAATTAAAAGAGAGAGCCACGGGCTCCCCCGCAAACATCAAAACAGAGTTTACAGCCTATGATATGTACACTCGGACCGACAGTAATACGAACTACCTGAACAGCAATCTGTATGCTGTGTCTACAGAGGGCGGCGGACCCGGCCTTTATTACAAACACACCGATGGGAAGTTCTATGAAGTCCACGTCACAAAAGAGGACAAAACCTTCCAGGCATCTGGACTTTTCAACAACCAAACAGTTACCCAACCCGTCAAATACACCTACACCATGACCATTGACGGCGTCACTTACACCGCCGTCCAGGGCAATGACGTGTATGGCGCGGACTACGGTGTATTCCAGGGTTTCCGCAGCTACGTCTATGACAGTGACGGAGACCTGACCCTTGACACGACGCAGGCAAACCTGCTGAGCAAATCACTCTATAAGTACACGGGCGAAGATGAGAACGGCAACGGCAACACCGAAGTCACGGCCTTCCAGGCAATGAAGGAGTCCATGGAAGAGTTCCTGCTCTCCTCGCACTACCAGTCCCTGACGAAGAAGTCCGGCGTAAACATTGCGCTCGTCACTTATGACAAGGCCTCGACGGTCCAGTACACGCTTGACAAGACCGCCAGCAACTACACATATGTCAACAAGTCGGTCGGCGACCAGTCTATCGACAACATGATCTGCGCCATTTACAACTACAGCGTCACAGACACCTGGGCATCCGAACTCGGCGACGCCATGGCGACCGCGTACAATCAACTAAACACATATTCGTTGGAAGGCAACCGCCGCTATTCGGCGCTGTTCACCGCCGGGGTGCCGGCCGATTACACGACCTTCTGGTGGATCGACACCTCTGACGCGACATTCGATACCAGCGTCGCGGATTCCGCAATCAGTTACGCTAACCGCATGAAGAACGACCTTGGAACAACCATTTACACCGTAGGTCTGTTCGACAACGCCAATGAAAAGAAAATCTACGGCAAGTACTGGTACTATCAGTTCTTGCAGAAAGTGGCATGTACCGGGAAGGCCGGTTCCTACTGGGGCGGTTCCTGGGTCGCAAACTTTAATTATAGCATGGACCCGAAAGACGCTTATGCAACGAACCGTATGCTGGCTTACATCTCTTCGGATTCGGCTGATGTCTCCTCCCTCGGACTAACGCGCGGGCGGTATTCGCCCGGCACATCCAGCTGGCTCGGATGGCTCGTGACCAGAGGCTACGGGTACCGGATCAACAACGCTTACACGCCGGAAGAGAGCGGTTACTACTACGGTATCTCGCCCAATACGTTCGATGAGAGCGCCGAAACAGAAGACGCCTCCGCAACGTCCTTGTCGGCGAAGGAAGTCAATGCCATCCTGACCGACGTCTTCGCAGAACTGAAGCAGGCCATGGCCATCCCGAATGCGGTGCTCGATGAGGACGCGTACATTATGGACGGCATCACCAAGTACTTCCAACTGACGGATGCCGAGAACGTCACGGCCCATGTGGAAGACTATAATACCGGCAAAACGGTCTCCACCCTGACTCCGGTCATTTCGGAGGACGGCAAGACCCTCAGCGTCAAAGGCTTCAACTACTCTGAGCACTTTGTCGGTGTGGAACAGGTCGACGCCACGAAGACCGCGCAGAAAGTGGTCGTCAACTTCGACATTACCCGTGAAGATGATTTCATCGGCGGCAACGACGTCCCGACGAATCGCCCCACATCAGGCATGTATGACGGAGAGGGCATCCTCGAAGAGACCTTTGACGTACCGCACGCGGACGTGTCCATCATAATGGATGAAATCACGGTGGACGACGCGAACTACTACGGCAACGACGAATACCTGCCCGACCTGCTGGAGACCAAGTGGACGGACGGCACGAACAATGCCTATGTCGACATTGTCTACACGTTCAAGGACGGAGACGGGAAGACCATCAACACGTATACCATCCCGGCCGGCGCGTCGGAAGGCACCTGGGACAAGGAAATCCAGAACGACGGCTCCAACGCGGAGTATGTCAACTACCAGGTGCTCGACACCACGGAGTTCACCATTGAATGTGAAGTGAAGCCCGTTTATTCCGGCACCGTGGATGACAAAGACATCAAAGACGGAGACGAGTGGTACACCTCCACGGTCTACGTCTACCAGCCGCACTACGACGTGCATAACGACACGGTGGCGGCAGCAGGCGACAAATATGACCTGACGACGGTTCCCGAGCTCTCTTGGATCGGCTATGACACCAATGGCGATGCACTGAGCGGCACGGAAAAGACCACGGCGGACGGCTATCTCGAAGACAAGACGATGCCCGGTATTTCCTACGACATTACGAAGGATGGGACCATTGTTACGGTGGCGGCCGCGCTTGATGAAGACGGCGAATACGAGTATACGTACACGCCGGCTGATTACAAGACCGACAAGACCGCCATCAACGAGACCACCGATTACACCGTTGGCAACGTCAACGTGACACCGGCCGCATTCACGTATGAGACGGTCGATGTGGTGGAAATCAACTACTACGAGGTCACCGGTTCCGGCGATGAGGCGGAAGTCACGCTGCTCTACACCTACGACCCGCAAAACGACGTCTACTATGACGCCGAAGGCAATGTCGCGGACGACCAGGAGGCCGCCAAGGCGACCTGCGACGCCGTTGCCGCGGCGAACGTGGAAGAAGTCGAAGGAATCGTCACGAAGACGGTGAATCGCACCGCCGTCAACGCGTCCACGAACGAAGACGTCACGTACACCAACACGGACGACGACCGGACCAACGGCGAGTTCACCATCGGGCTGAATGAGCACCAGGTGATCATCAAGAACCATACCACCGGCGACGAAGGGGCAGACTATTCTGACCCGGCCAAGAAGTTCCCTCTGGAACTGACTCTGACGAACGGTAATACGGCGGTCGATGGAGAAACGGTCACGTACATTGACACCGATGGTACCGAAAAAGAATTGACGTTCACGAACGGCAAGGCGACCATTCAACTGGCCGACAGCGAACAGGTCACTCTGAAGGACGTCAAAGACGGGTACAAGCTGACCATTACCAGTAACCCGGATGACGGCTATCAGTTCCTGGCGCAAATTGGAGCAGACGAAAACAATCTCACGGAACTGTCTGTCGACGAAGACACGGAGACTACAGCTGTGATTCTTGTCACCAATGACGCGCTGGTCGACCTGACCCACCATATTGGGCAAATCGTCGTAACAGGCGTTGCAGACAGCGACCACCATATCAACCTTGGCGTGCTGATTGCAATCCTTGCCTTCATGGCAGCCGCCGGCTTCGGTGTCTACGAGTTCTACCTCGTCAAGCGCATCAAAGCAAAGCGCGACGGTGAACTCGAAACCTTCATCGAGAACATCAACAAGTAAAACATAAACCCTGAGACCATCTCCCGCCGGTGAATTTTCCCGGCGGGAGATTGATTTGCTCCTAAAAAGTTAACATTTGTTAAGTGCAAGTGTTAAAGAATTTATTATAATAATAATAATGTTGCACATGGAGTGAAATAAATGGGTATGTCGTTTGAGGAAATCTCGGAGTTTTACCGTGCGGTGGGAGTTGGAAACGAGCGGTCTGTAACGGTTTTGGCGGAGAATACGCGCTTCGTTCATCGCCGAAAAGGCGACCGCCTTCGTGTGGCAGGGAAAGAAATGAACACCGTGCTCTTCCACCTCAACGGTGTGGGTCGCGTCTATGTGATCGACGAGGAGGGCCATGACCAGATCGTCGGCTTCTGTTATACGCCCGGCGGCGCCTGTCTCGGAGCCTCCGGCATTCAGGAAAAGTTCACGCTGAACGTAGATGCAGTGACCGACATGGATACCCTCGAACTTTCCATTACCGCCTTGAAGCACGTCATGAAAAAAGACCCGCAAATCGCTGAAATCGTGCAAAAATTAATGGCAGAAGACCACGATGTCGACTACCGTTGGCACGTGGCGATGAACACCAAGAAAGGTGCTGAGCGGTACTGCTGGTTCCGGGAAGAATACGCCCCTTGCATTGACGTTGTCACGCAGAAAGACGTTGCCTCCTTCCTGGGAATAACGCCTCAGTCGTTGAGCAGGATCCGGGCTGAAATGAACGAAGAATAAAATATATGACCCAGCCGAGAATTTGGCTGGGTTTTTGTATGCGGTCATGAACATTTGTGAATACAGAAAGCAACCGGTTATTTTACAATAATAGTAGGGGAAAGAATCATTGTTTTTAGGAGAAATCATTACGGCTTCCGGGTGCCTGCCACACAGCGTCCCGCGGCCGTGTGAAATGAAAAAGCTGCTGGCAGAAGTGGTCTGCCGGCGGCTTTGATTTTTTATATTTGGAAGGAGAAGAACAATGACAGGTCAACACGAAAGGAAATGGGTCAAGCTGGGAATAACCGGGGCTTTGCTTCTGGCATTGTTCTTTTTTGCGGCAACCATATTTTATGCGAAAGCTGATGAGCAGACGCGGTATGTTTCTTTTGATGCATGTGAGGGTTATTTTCTGGATGCAGAGGGGAATCAGACAAAGATAATGAAAATTGCCGTGGAAGACGGCCCCAATTATCTTGTGGAAGAACCGCCAGAACCACTTTCCGATGATGAAAACGTAAAATTCGTTGGTTGGTATACCAGCCCAAATTATGAAGAAGATACGTATGCTTCAATGGATGACGTTATGGGTCTGGGAGCCGACAGTGAAACTGCCTATTATTATGCGAAATGGGGCGCTCTTGATGATAAAAAAGGCGACCCGAGAATAGTAACCGTCACATATGACTATAATGGCGGCACCGACTGGGCAGATGGGAAAAGTGTTGTAGTTGAAGATGTCGTCAAAGGTGAAGATACGTATGTATCGACTGAGTACGGCTCATCGCCGAAAAATCAGCAATTATTGGTTGGCTGGTATGACAACAAAGAATTATCCGGAATTGCACTGAAAGGATACACGCAGTTTGAACAGGATACTGTCCTTTACGCAAAATGGGTGGATGCGTGGTCAGTGACTGTGGATATGGGCGAAGGAGCTTCCTATAATTCCGGCTATAGCAAATTGGTTGAAAAAGGGAAATCTATTCAGGTTTCCATTCCGTCTTTCAACAAAAATCCTTTAGATAACGGAAAGTATTTTGCGGGTATTTATACTGAACCGAACGGTGCAGGAACTCTGATGGAGGCGTATCAGTCATTGGAACCAACGACGTTCCAGAATGATGAATTGTGGGAGACAGCTTGGTTTGAATATACTCCTGTGAAGAACACCAAGTTCTATGCCTATTGGGCCAAACCGATAGAAATAAAATTTGATGCCAATGGCGGGGAACTTGTAAACAAAAACAATAAAAGCATAAAAGCCTTGCCGGGTTATTCGACTGAAACAGAAGATATTCGGGCAACAAGTGACAAAGGCGTTTTTCTGGGCTGGTCAAAAGATAAAAGTGCGACAAAGCCGGATGATACAACAAACATTCGCGAATCGTTGACCCTCTACGCTGTTTGGGGCGATGGATATACGGTTACGTTTGATGCCAACGGCGGTACGTTTTTCGATGGTGAAAAAACCACAACTTGCACATTCCCCAAAGGAGTAGCAGTCGGTTGGGACTCTCCCTTCTTTGAAAAATATCCAAAGGCAGGTTACGTTTTTAAAGGCTGGTTCCTTGATAAAGAATGTACAAAAGAGATCGATGGGATTGTGCGGTATGCCCCCAATCAGGATGTGACGGTATATGCCGGTTGGTCGAAAGGTGTCAAACTGATTTTTGATGCCAATGGGGGAAGTTTTGACTACGATGATACAGAAACGTCAACCTATGAAAAATATATTGTGAGAGGCGATACGGTTTACTTATTCTATCCGGATACATTCCCGGCAGGAAAAGTGTTTGAAGGCTGGTATACCGACAAACAGTATAAGAACAAGGTTGATGAAAATACAGCTTTTGCAGAGGATACTACGTTATACGCACACTGGATCGATCCTGTTATGGTGACCTTTGATGCAAACGGGGGCGTACTTGCTGAAAAACAAAAGATAAAACAACTGCAATTCGTTCCCGGTGATACGGTCAACTTTTATGATTATTACTGGTTTGACCCCAGATATGAAGGAAAATATTTTTGCGGATGGTACTATGATAAAGATGGGACCAAACCGTTCAATGCGGATTTGGCAGGTGTTACAGCGGAAAATGATTTTACAGTATATGCAAAATGGAAGGATGGAGAAAGCGAAATAACGATCAACTATTGTGTCGATGGCGTGCGGATAGAACAGAATTCATTTTTCCGGGAAAATGACGGGAGTATTCCTGACGATGCAGTCAATTGTCAAATAGACGACTATACCTTAGAAGATGTGGGTCTTGATTATCGAGAAAAAGGAATCGACACACAATGGTATTTGGATAAAGAAAAAACAACACCGTTGAAAAAAGATAGTGAAGTTGAAAGTCCGGTAACTGTTTATGGAACCGTTGTCGATCGCTATCAAGTAACCTTCCATTCGGACAATGGGGCAGTATATGTGTACGGAAGTAGAATGGACGAGATCAGCAATGTTGCTTACGTGAATGCAGGCTCGTCTTTCAAAGAATTAGTGGAAGATGTCGAAATCGTTCAGCACAAAGAAGGCTCCGTGTTCAATGGATGGTCGTATGACCGGGACGGAAAATCTCCTGTGAAGAACGAAACCGTTACAAAAGATACCAACCTTTATGAAATAACGTTGCCGGCTTACCGTGTGGCGTTTGATGCGAATGGAGGTTATTGGGATCTCGGAAAATGGTGGGGCTTTGAAACATATATTGATGTTGAAAAAGGTCAATCGCTTTCCAAGGGAAAAGTAGAAACTGGTTTTCTGTCAGCCGAAAAACTCCAGCAAGGATATGGTCTTGGGTATGAAGGGGATAAATTGTTCAAAGGGTGGTATGAAGATGAGGCTTTGACAAAGATAATAAATGATGTCGCTTCATATGTGCCTACAACCAATACTACTTTGTATGCCAAATGGGAACGCTATGGAGAAAAGAGCAGTCCCGTTACTCCGGATGATTCTAAGCAAGAAGACCCAGTGGTTTTGAATGGCGTGGTCAAAGGCACCGACGGCAAGTGGGCGCTGTACAAGGACGGCAAAGTCAACACTGCTTACACGGGGATCGCGAAGAACCAGTACGGCTGGTGGAGAATCGTCGAAGGGTATGTTGACTTTGACGCGACCGGCATTTATAAAAACGAGTTTGGCTGGTGGCGTGTCGAAAACGGAAAGGTCGACTTCGAGGCCGATGGTATTTACCGTAACGAATACGGTTGGTGGAAGACGACCGATGGTAAAGTTACTTTCCATGAGACCGGTATTTACAAGAATGAGTATGGCTGGTGGAGAGTCGTTGACTCGAAAGTCGACTTTACGGCCAATGGCATTTACAAGAATGAATACGGCTGGTGGAAGACGACCAACGGCAAAGTCACCTTCGTCGAAGACGGTGTCTTCAAGAACGAGTATGGCTGGTGGAAAGTGGATGACTCAAAAGTTGACTTCAAGTTCACCGGCATTGCCAAGAACAAGTATGGCACCTGGTATGTAAAGAACGGCAAGGTGGACTTCAACAAAAACGGGAAAGTAACGTTCGAAGGAAAGACGTACACGGTGAAAAACGGAAAAGTTCAATAGCAAACATGGAAAGCCCCGACTCGTAAAGAGTCGGGACTTTTGAATCGTATGGAACTTCTCTACTTAATGCTACAAATTGAACGAAAAAAGCACATCGCCAAAGCGGTGTGCTCTGTGTTATAGTGAAGTGGGAGGAGGAAGCGCACATGAAAGAGAAAATCGATGTCAATGAGTACGCGGGCGTTATTACCGCCGCGCTGCCGAAGGGCATTCTGCTGAATACAAACGGAGAAAAGTTCAATTCCATGGTCATTGGGTGGGGCGCGCTCGGCACCTGCTGGAGCCGGCCGACTTTTACGGTGTATGTCCGTACGGGGCGATACACCCGGCGCCAGCTCGACATGACACAGGAGTTCACTATCTCCGTGCCGCTCGACGGACCGGACGCGAACATCACGAAGGTTTGCGGCATGCAGTCCGGGCGGAACGTGGACAAGGCGGCCGAGGCCGGCCTGACGCTGGAAACGCCAAACGTGACGCGCACACCCGGTGTCAAAGAGTACCCGCTGACGCTGGAATGCAAGGTGTTGTACCAGCAGACGCAGGACCTGCCCGTTATTCCGGCCGACATTCTTTCGCGGTATTACCCGGTCGGCGTTCCCGGCACGGAACCCATGGCGAACGAGGACGCGCATGTCGCGTACATCGGCGAGATCGTGGATGCGTATATAATCAAATAACATATAATATAAAGCCCCGGCTCTCTGGTGAGAGCCGGGGTCTTGTTGTTTCTCCTTACGCTTGGGCAAGCAGGATCTTCGTCGTTACTTTATCTTCATGCTGGTAGTCCTCCCGCGGGACCATGGTGCGGGCCTTCGTCGGGCAGGTGGTGGCGCAAAGACCGCAACCGAGACACATGGAGGGGTTCACGCGGGACTTGCCGTCTTCGCCAATAAAGTTCGCGTCGAACATGCAGCGGTCGATGCACTTGCCGCAGGTGTCGCAGCCTTCGCACTTGGAGACGTCCAGTTCCACACGCTCCGGGCCGGCGAGGACCTGGTCCCGGCGGCCAAGCAGGTAAGCCTTCATGGGAACGCAGATCTTATCGTCGCAGTTACAGACGACGAAGGTCCATCGCCCGTTTCCATTGCAGTACATGATGGTGTGGACAAGACCTTCGGCGTCGAACTCCCAGAGGAGTTTCTTCGCCTCCTCGGCGGTCTCGATGATGTGATACGGCTCGCCGATGGCGGTGTGTTTGACTGTGGTGTAGAGGTTTGCCGTGTAGAGCAGGGCCATGTCTTTTTCGACGGGCTCCGAGTACGTGTCGAGGGCCGTTTGGCAGACACACTTCGTGGTGGCCATGCGCGGGCTGTCGTTGTCCTGTTCCGCGGAGTAGATAAAGTCCATGAAGCGGCAGGCGGCTTCCGTGGAGACGACGACCTCACGGGGCAGGAAGCTCGGGGTCGCGAGCTTGTTGTAGGCCTTCGTACGCATGGGGCCTTCGTACATGAAATTCGTCAGTTTCAGAATGGCGGGTTCCGTCGCGCCGTAGAGCCACTGCTGAATGTAATGGTTACGGTCCACGGGCTGCAGCGTGCCGGTCGCCGGGTCCATGACCAGCCCCCGCCGGTACTTTTTATTCATTGGAATTTTCATAATATGCCTCCTCCCGGTTTTATTATACCATTATGGTTCCTCATGCGGATAGGAAAAGCTTCCGTCATCGTCCTTCGCGCAGGATGCGGAGGAGTTTCATCTCGACCAGCCGCATGTCGACTGGGGCACCCTCCGCTTCGAAAGAATAATACATCCCATGGCCTTCCCACAGACCGTTTTCTTCGTAGATGCGCATTTTTTCATACGTCTGACGCGCGTAGGTCGGGTCATCCATGCGGCCGAAGTGTTCCAGAAAGAATTCTTTGCGGTGCCGGACGTCGAGGATCATGAAGTCCGGGCGCCATAGTTCCTCTCTTCCCTCAACAGTGATTTTGACCGGGTACTCATACCGGTAAGGGATGTTCAACCGATTCAGCAAGTTCGCAATAAGCTGTTCTGACTTGGAACGGACGCGTTCCCGTCGGTCGGTATAGAATTCTTTGGCGTCCGGTTTGAACCATCCTGGTTTGTATTTGACGGCCTCCCATTGTCGGCGGAACTCCTCGTCGGTAGGAAGAATGGGCGAGACCAGAGAGCGGCGTGCGGGGGAAAGAGTGTCGAAGAGTTCCTCTACCGTAACGGACGGAAAAAATTTCGCCAGTTCCTGCCAGGCACGCAGCTCTTCTTCGGCTGCCCGCAGAATCCGCCGATCATAGTCCTTCTGCGCCAGCTGCTTTGCCAGTTTCCTTTGTTCCCGGGAAAGGTAGTGTCCGGAGGAGTCCCCTTTATCATATACGACATAATATTTCGTGCGTCCATGATCCCCGGATACGCGGAGCCGCCCATCCGGAGCGCGGTTTACAGCGCGGTTTTTTTCCCGAATCAGCTTCGCTAATGATTTTTCTCTTTTGGATGTGTCGATCATATTTCTGCTCCTTAGAAGTTTCTGAAAGAAGAAATGGGGGCTAACTTGGAGCGATTCACAGTATTTAGCCCCAGATTGTTTGGCGATGTATTCATTCACATGGAGGGAAGTGGGCTCAATGCTCTGTTTGCCGGCTCTTAGACCAACTTTTTAGAGTCTTTTTGTGAGACCAACCCGAATAAATGGGCTAAAAATACTAAGAAAGGCGTGTATAGCCCCAATTTTTTTCGATAGAACATAAATCGCCATAACAAACCGGGGCTAAGAATAAAGAATGACAAAGTTTAGCTCCATTCCTGCCGCTTGCCTTATGAAAAATAACATAAAAAGGCGACAGGACAGGGGAGATTGAAATGAATGGTCGATTTTTGCTGCCGAACGGTTGTTATGGTCAGAATTTCCTGACAATTTGTGGCTGTTGTTTATGGCTGATCGAAACAAAAAGGAAAACAAAAGGAACATAACCCGTTACAAATGACCGTTGCACGATATTGTTCGGACATGATAAAATAGACAAAAGGGGAGAAATGTTTATGAAATGGATGATCATCGGCTTCTTCGCGGCCGAGCTGTTGGCGACCCTGTGGTATATCCGCAGCGGCTGGCCGGTCCGGACGAAGTCCAGTTTCTATGTGAAAATACTCGCGGCCAGTATCTTTCTGGTTTACGGCATCCTGCTGGCGGTGCTCATCGGGCGCGGGGTGAACGTGTCCTTCCTGCAGGACGCGGACACGAATGAACTGTCCGCCGCGGCGAACACGTTCGTGCAGTTCCCGAACGGAACACTGGCGTCCCGCGCGGTGCACCTGGTCATTGCCGCCCTGGTTTACGGCTGGCTGGGCGACTTCCTTTTGGGGCTGGCGCACCAGATCGGGGACAACGTAACAGACACCCAGTATGAAAAAGACGTGGATTACAAGGACCAGCTGAAGAATAAAAAGACGGCGGTCAACGCGATCGGCGTCCTGTCCTTCCTGCTGGGCCACCTGCTGTACGCGGTGGCGTTCGGCCGGGCAATCGCCGGATACCAGGTCGGCATGCACTGGTGGTCCGTGCTGCTGTTCCTGGCGCCGATCGCGGTGTATGTTTTTATCGGCGTCTCGCTGAAACTCGGCAACCACATGGTGCCGCTCGGCGCGTACTTTGTGGCACTGTCCGTTATGTTCGGCCTGTCCATGACGCTCGGCATTTCCATGCTGTCGGCCAGCGTGCCCTTCGGGCTGTGTCTGATCACCGGCTCGCTGTTTTTCGCCTTTGCGGACCTTGGACTGGCCCTGGAGTCCTACGGCGGGGAGAAGTTCAACAATCTCGGGCTGCGCGCGACACGGCAGATCGCCTACTTCATGGGGCAGATGCTCCTGGCCACGACCATTTTGTTCTTCTATACTGTGTAAATAAAAAAAAGACCTTCGTGCTGCTCACGAAGGCCTTTTTCTTTTACGTTTGTTTAAGGTTTGGACAGTATATTGTAGTCAGTTCAAAACACGAAAGGAGTTACTTACTATGGCAGAAGAAGTAAAAGATCTCGTTATGGATGACGGCACCGATGCCGTGAATACCCAGACTCCTCCGGAGCCTCCGAAAGACGCAGACGGCAACCCGATGGCACCGCCGCAGGGCATGCCTCAGGGACAGGCGCCGCAGATGAACGGCCAGCAGCCTCCGCAGCCGCCGCAGGGCGAACAGACGGACGCAGCAGCCACCGACGCTGACGCCACACAGCAGCAGGGCCAGCAGCCCCCGCAGCCACCGCAGGGCGGTCAGGGCGGTCCCGGAATGGGCGGCCCGCAGGGCGGACCTCCGATGGGAGGCCAGGGCGGTCCCGGAATGGGCGGCCACGGCGGACATGGCGGTCCCGGAATGGGTGGCCACGGCGGACATGGCGGTCCTCAGGGCGGACCTCCGATGGGAGGCCAGGGTGGCCCCGGCATGGGCGGCCCTCAGGGCGGACCTCCGCAGGGAGCTCCTGACGCAGCAGCCGACACCACCGACACCACGACCGACGCATAACCAAAAGAAAACCCCGCGCGAAGAGCGCGGGGCTTTTTTATTGTTACCAGAGTTTTTCGAACTGGTCCATGGAGATGATCTTCAGGAGCTCGTCGTTGTCCGTGAGGGCGTCGTAGATGGCGTCTTCAGTCAGGACACCGCGTTTCAAATAGTCCGGCAGGTTGCCGGCTTCGTCGTCTTCGAAGTCCTTGCGCCAGCATCCTCCTTCATAGTAATTCTCGAGGGCAATGACTTTTTTCTGGGCGTCCATGAAGTCTTCCAGGGCGCCGGACACATTGTGGATGGCCGCTTTCACGTCCTCCAGGTAGGATTCCATTTGTTCAATGCGGGCGATCTGCTGGTCTTTCTCGCCGGGTCTGCACTTGTTTTCCGCCATGTTCGGCACCTCCTTGTTTTGCTGAAATTATTCTATCATACTTTGTGCCTTTTGTCTCTTGACTCTGTATAAGTTACTCTATTATAATAATGAATGCTTTATGAACACATTACTTTACAGAAAGGGCACAGAGAAATGAGAAAGACAACAAAGAAACTTGTTGCCGTTCTGGTTGCCGTCGTCATGATGATGACCTGCCTCGGCGTCAGCGCATTCGCGACGTGGGGCCGCAACGATACTACAAGAACGGCTGAAACCATGGTAGTCCTCGGCGACTCCATCGCGACCGGCTACGGCCTGAACTGCGACCCGTCCAACCCGTATACCATCGACAACCAGATGGCACGCGGCAACGGCCAGTACACGCAGGGCTCCTACGCGCAGATCGTTGCCGATACACTAGGCGTCAAGAACCGCTACAACTACGCGCGTGACATGTTCCGCTCGGAAGAAGTCCGCCGCCTTATCGACCCGGAATTTGAAGCATACATCCAGAAGTATGAGAACTCCCAGGAGCGTTTCCTGTCCGACGCCATCTGCATGATCGCAGACTGCCAGCCGGAACAGTTCGTCACCATCTCCATGGAAGCGCAGCAGACCATTCCGAAGGCCGACATCATTGTCCTGAACTTCGGTAACAACGACGGCGGCACCTTCGGTTTCGTCGCTCCGTTCCTGAAGACCATGTACTACACCTACGGCCTTGGCCTTGAGACGGCCACCGCTGCCATGAAAGGCCAGCTGGAAATGCTCACCTCTCTGGACCAGTACATGACCCTCATCGGCGGTTATGCCGACTACATGACGGAAATGGAAAACGGCAAGCAGAACTTCTTCAAGAACTACGACGCCATCATCGCCCGTCTTCGTCAGATGAACCCGAACGCGGAAATCTACTTCATGGGCATGTATGACTGCTTCAAGGACCTGAACCCGCAGGACAACCAGATCCGCCAGTTCCTGTCCGACCAGGCCGTCATCTTTGATACCGACATCAACAACTATGTCCAGTACGGCAGCCCGTATGCGAACGAAGTTACCTTCGTCGGATGTCCGGAAGTGGAAATGTGGGATACCGCGGACTTCATGACGCCGCAGTACTTCATCAACTTCCTGATTTCGGTCCATCCGAACTTCAACGGCCACCACTACATGGCAGGCAACCTGCTTCGCGCGATCAACTCAAAATAAAACAAATAAGACCCCGCCATTACGGCGGGGTTTTCTTTTTGCTCTTTATACGCCCTTTTATTATGGTGGCGATTTCTTAAGTTTTCCTGAACAAAGGCAGGCTTATGATAAAATCATGCTATACTAAACAGGAAATAGAATTTGATAAAACACAGGAGGAGTTTGATGTACAAAAAAGCGTTCTTTCCGCGCATTATGGGAACGGAAGCCAAAGTCCCGCGCATGTACGTGGAAACCAAAAATAACTTCCCGATCGTATTCGTTCACGGAGCCGTCGGCTGGGGCGAAACGGACATGTGGAACAAGGTCATGCGCTACTACGGCTGGACCCGCACGGACATGCCGCAAATGCTGCGGACCATGGGCATTGAGGCCTGCGCGCCGGCACTTGGCCCGTATAACTGCATCTGGGACCGCGCGTGCGATTTATGGGCGCAGCTCGTCGGCGGCACCGTGGACTACGGAAAAGTCCACGCCGAGCGGTACGGCCATGACCGCTACGGACGCACCTATGACAAACCGCTCATCCCGGACTGGGGTGAACTGGACGACGAAGGCAAACGCAAAAAAATCTGCCTGATCGGCCACTCCTTCGGCGCGCCGACCATCCGCGCGTTCATGAGCATTCTGGCGGAAGGTTCCGCGGAAGAACGGGAAGCCACGCCCGAAGACGAACTGAATGAGTTCTTCAAGGGCGGCAAGGCGGACTGGGTCCACGCCATGACCACCATGGCGGGCGTCAACAACGGACTCATCCTGGTCGAAGTCTTCGGCGAGGACTTCTTAGCTCCGCTCTGGTCTCTGCTGCAGTTCCTGATCTCCCTGATCATGGACATTCCGATTGCGCGGTGGATCTACGACATGAAGTTCGACCAGTACCACCTGACCTCCAAACCCGGCGGCATTTATACGTCTATTGGGGAGAAGTGGAAGGGCTCGAAGCTCATCGCCCAGAAACAGCTAAACTCCATGGTGCACGAGGTCACGTTTCCCGGCGCCGCCGAAGTCCAGCGCACGTACCCGGGCCCGTATAAGAACGTCTACTATTTCTGCCATGCCGGCGCCGCGACGGAGGACAACGGCAAGGGCATTTACGTAACGAAGAAAGCCATGTTCACTCCGACCCGCATTGTCGGGCCCATTACCGGTTCGCTGAAAATGAAACCGAATGACCGCTCGCCGGGGTTCGATGAGTCCTGGCGTCAGAGCGATACGCTCGTTTCCGTCAAGACCGCGCAGAACCCGCTGGCAGAACCGGCGGAAGACTATCCGGGCCTCGACAAGTGCAAGCCGGGTATCTGGTATAAGATGCCGCTCGAGTCGAAGGACCACCTGGCCTTCATGGGCTGCGGCGAGGAAGCTGAAATGTACGGCGCCTTCATGCTCGACGTCGTCCAGCGTATGCTGAATCTTCCGACGGTAGACGCCGAATAGGGCGTAAAACGGCCGGTTGGAGCACGAACGCAACAAAAACTTATGTAAAGCAAAAAAGGACCCTTTCCGGGTTAGCCGAAAACAACACCGCGTAGCTACGCGGTGTTGTTTATTGCTAACCTAAAGTTAGCAATAAACAACGTAGTTATGCGGAAAAATTAGCTTTCGCTAACTCTATTGAGCACTATTGCATTGCGCACAACTTTGCAGTACAATAGAGATGCAAACAGGGGAAAGGAGGTCCCGTTATGAAGGAATACCGTGTCCATTACATCGACAAAGAAGAGAAAAAGGAACGCGTTTTTTATTTCCTCGATTACAATGATATTAACGCATTGTTCAAGGACCTTGCCGCCATGGAGTTTGAATCCGAATATGGCGAAGTCCTGTTCATTGAAAAAGACTTCATTGTCGAATGTGTCGACGACCTGGAGACGCAGCCACCTTCGGTCCCGGCATAGCCAATCAGAAAAACCTCGGCACGGCCTGAGGCTGTGCCGGTTTTTTATAAGGTATTAAATTGTGCACAATCTAATTGCAACGATGCTCCAAATGGTAGCAAAATCGCAACATAGTACACGCCCAGTAGAAAGGAAGAAAACATTATGGCAGTCCAGTTTTTGAAAGCAGTTCCGTGGAAACACATTGGTATTTTTGTCGCCGGCACGCTGGCCGGGAACTACGGCGCGGAAGTCTTCGGCGGAAAGACTGCGAAGAAAGTTTATACGGAAGTCACCGCGGCGGCGCTCCGCGTGAAAGATGAGGCCATGAAGGCGGCCACTACCGTCCAGGAGAACGCGAACGACATTCTTGAGGATGCGAAAGCGCTGAACGAAGAGCGCGCGGACATGACCTGTAAGGAAGTCTGCGAAGAGATCTACGAAGACCTTTCCGGTGAGGCGGAAGAAGTTGAGGAAGCTCCGGCCAAGAAAGCTCCGGCCAAGAAGGCCCCGGCAAAGAAGCCGGCCGCAAAGAAAGCACCCGCCAAGAAATAAGACCGCAAGCAAACGCTTGCTGGAAAGCGTAACCTACTATGAAATTCAAAGTCCTGCACCGCTCTCCGGGGCGGCTGCGCGTGGACCTGCTGACCCCGCGCCTCTCCTTTGCGGAGGCGGACACGCTGGAGTATTATCTCCTGTCTGTCCCGGGCGTTCTGACAGCCAAGGCCTATGTGCGCACCGGTGACGCGGTCGTGAAATTTGAGGACGGCAGGGAAGCGGACGTTATCCATGCGCTCCAGACCTACTCGTCCGGGAAAGTGGAACTGCCGGATGGTTATCTGGACCACTCCCAGCGTCCTTTGAACAATGAATACGCAGACAAACTCGTCAGCATGACGGCGTTCCGGTTTGCCCGGCGTTACCTGCTGCCCACTCCGGTGCGCGCCGTTCTCCTCTGGTACCGCGCCTGGCCCCGCCTGAAAGCCGGACTCAAGTGCCTGTTCGCAGACCACAAACTCGACGTCGATGTGCTTGACGCCACCGCCATTCTGGCCTCCCTTCTCATGGAGGACTTCAACACGGCGGGTTCGGTCCTGTACCTGCTCGGCGTCGGCGAACTACTCGAAGAGTGGACCCATAAAAAGGCCGTGGGGGACCTTGCGTCCACCATGTCTCTCAATGTGTCGAACGTCTGGAAGAAGATGTCCGACGACACGGAGGTTCTGGTCCCGGTCACCGACATCAAAGAAGGCGACCTGATTTCTGTCTTTACCGGAAACCTCATCCCGTTCGACGGGGAAGTGGTCTCCGGGGAAGCCATGGTCAACCAGGCGTCTCTGACAGGGGAACCGCTCGCGGTCGCAAAATACAAAGGCGTCCGCGTCTTCGCCGGCACTGCCGTCGAAGACGGCGAACTGACAGTCGTTGTCAAGGAAGCAAACGGCAACTCGAAGTATGAGCAGATCGTTAAAATGATCGAAGAGTCGGAGAAACTCAAATCCGACACCGAAGAAAAGGCGTCCCACCTGGCAGACAGACTGGTGCCCTACATTTTCGGCACCAGTGTCCTGACCTATGTGCTCACACGCAACGTGACCCGTGCGGTCTCGGTCCTGATGGTCGACTTCTCCTGTGCTTTGAACCTGTCCATGCCGGTCGCTGTGCTCTCCGCTATTCGGGAGTGCAGCACGCATCGCATTACCGCGAAGGGCGGGAAGTTCCTGGAGCGGATCGCCGAGGCGGACACCATTGTCTTTGACAAGACCGGTACGCTGACGAAGGCGGAGCCGCGTGTCCGGGATATCAAGGTGTTCAATGGTATGAGCAAGAATGAGATTCTGAGAATGGCCGCCTGCATGGAAGAGCATTTCCCGCACTCCATTGCGAACGCGGTCGTGAAAGCCGCGAAAGAGCGCGGCGTTGAACACGGTGAAATGCACGTGCACTCCGAAGTAGAGTACATTGTGGCGCACGGCATTGTTTCCAACATTGACGGTCAGCGGGCCGTTCTCGGTTCGTACCATTTTATTATTGAAGATGAGCACATCGCCATTCCGACCTATAACCCGTGGGAAGGCATTCCGGAGGAATGCTCCCGGCTGTATTTCGGCCTGGACGGGAAGCTTGCTGCCATCATTCTCATTGAGGACCCGCTGCGGGATGAGGCCCCGGATATTATCCGGCAGCTGCGCGAACAGGGGTTCAAGCGCATCGTCATGATGACCGGCGACAGCCGTAACGCGGCCACTGCGGTGGCGAACACGCTGAACCTGGATGAGTTCTACTACGAAGTCCTGCCGGAAGACAAGGCGAAGTTCGTGGAGCAGGAAAAAGCTGCCGGCCACAAGGTCGTCATGATCGGCGACGGCATCAACGACAGCCCGGCGCTGTCCGCGGCGGACGTGGGCATTGCCATTTCGGGCGGCGCGGAGATCGCGCGTCAGGTGGCGGACATTACCATCAATGCCGATACCGTTGCGTCTCTTCCGGTCCTGAAAGAAGTCGGCAACCGGCTGAAACGCCGCATCGGGTTTAACTACCGGTTTATTCTGGGATTCAACTCGACGCTCATCGGTCTGGGCGCCCTGAGCGTCCTGCAGCCCGCGCAGTCCGCGCTGTTCCACAACGCGTCGACCATTGCGCTGACGGCCGGTTCCATGCGCAACCTGCTGCCGGAATAATCTGTTGAACATACACGGCATTTTGCCGAGTTGCGAAAACCGAAAACAATGATATAATAGATTTCCAAGTGAATCGCCGAGGGCTTACAGGCTCCCCGGCGGTTCCTTACTATCTCACTGAATTTTATGGAAAGGAGGCTGCCTTTATGGTAGAAAAAGAATTCCATACCATTACCCCTTTGATTGAAGGGCTCGCAGCAAAAGCCCAGGCCGCGGACATGATTGAGTCGGACCTGTACACACAGCACGATGTCAAGCGCGGTCTCCGTGACTTGAACGGCGTTGGCGTCCTCGCGGGACTTACCCATGTATCGGAAGTGCGCGCCACCAAAATGGAAGACGGTGTGAAGGTGCCGGACTACGGCAACCTCATTTACCGCGGATACAACATCAAGGACCTTGTCCGGGGCATTGCGGAAGACGGACGCTTCGGTTATGAAGAAGTCGCCTACCTGCTGCTCTTCGGCGATCTGCCCGCGCGGGAAGAGCTCTCGCCCTTCGCCGCCACTCTGGCGGAATACCGCCAGCTGCCGACGGGCTTCGTCCGTGATGTCATTATGAAAAAGCCGTCGCCGGACCTCATGAATACGCTGTCGCGCAGCGTGCTGACGCTGTACGCCTACGATGAGCGCGGCAACGATACATCGCTGCCGAACGTCGTGCGCCAGTGCATGCAGCTCATCGCCCGCTTCCCGCAGCTTGCGATATACGGCTATTATGCCGCCCTGCACGAACTGGACGATGACAACAGTCTTTACATCATCCCGCCGCTGCAGAGCGGAAGTTTTGCCGAGAACCTGCTGCACATCCTGCGGCCGGAAGGCGACTACACGGAGATCGAGGCCCGCGTTTTAGACGCCTGCCTGCTCCTGCACATGGACCACGGCGGCGGTAACAACTCGACATTCACGACTCACGTTGTCTCGTCCACCATGACCGACGTCTACTCCGTCATGGCGGCGGCGCTCGGCTCTCTGAAGGGCCCGCGGCACGGCGGCGCGAACATCAAAGTTACCCAGATGTTTGAAGATATGAAATCGGTCGTGAAAGACTGGAACGACGAGGACGAAGTCACCGCATACCTGAAAGCCTGCCTGCACGGAGAGGCTTTTGACAAGTCCGGCCTCATCTACGGCGTCGGACACGCGGTCTACTCCAAGTCCGACCCGCGTGCCGAGATCCTCGAGAGTTTTACCGGTCAGCTCGCTGCCGCGAAGGGACGTTCCGACGAGTACGCGCTGTACCAGAACGTCGCGAAACTCGCGCCGCAGATCATCGCGGACGAACGGCATATGTACAAAGGCGTCTGCCCGAACGTTGACTTCTATTCGGGCTTTGTCTATGACATGCTCGGCCTGCCGGCGGAACTCTACACACCTCTGTTTGCCATGGCCCGCATCGTCGGCTGGAGCGCGCACGTCATCGAAGAGCACGCGAACCGGTCGAAAATCATCCGCCCGGCCTACGAAGGCATCGAGCCCGAACACGATTACACCGCGATGGACGAGCGGTAATTGCCGACCCATCGCGAATGAAAGGAAGTTTCCCCTATGATCGACCCCCGTTATGATTTCCAGCTCCTCCTCGAAGGCGAGGACCTGGACGAAGAGGACATCAACGCTTACATCCGCTCGCACTTTGAGGGCGATGAACTCCTCGTCGTCGGCGACGACGAACTCATCAAACTCCACTTCCATACGAACAAACCGTATGAAGTCCTCGAGTACATGATGTCCCTCGGCGAAGTCTACGACATCGTCGTCGAAGACATGGACCGCCAGGCCCGCGGCCTGCAGGGGTAAGCCTCATACAACGTTAAAAGCACCGCAGCTCCGGCCGCGGTGCTTTTCTTGTGCACAAACTGGAATTTGTTGGTGAGCTTGCTTGGGCGATGGACCGGTCGTGCTATCGCGTGTGCGGCAGCCGTTCGGGCTTGTCAAGGTTCTCCGACCGCTTCGCGGCGGACTGGTTGCTGTGATTATTTCTCCAACCCACCGACCTTGACAACCCCTTCCGCCCGCCGCGTGAGGTTGACAACAGGCCAAAGGGCCATTCTGCCCTTCGGCCTGCTTGTCATGTTTTT
>R19__coassemble_87_pt1 | contig 51903 bp, 45 predicted proteins | sample R19__metabat2_low_PE_020 | metagenome-assembled genome bin R19 | reverse complement strand
CGGCGGGCGGAAGGGTTTGTCAAGGTCGGCGGGTTGGAGGCGTGATCACAGAAAACGGTCCGCCGCGTTTAGCGGTCGGAGAACCTTGACAAGCCCGAACGGCTGCCGCACACGCGCCATCGGCGCACGACCGGTCAATCGCCACAGCAAGCCTCGACAAATTCAAATTTATGCAACAAAAATAACCTCCCGGGTACGGGAGGTTGTCGTTTTGAAGGATTGGTTATTGAACTTTGAAACAGAGCCATTCGCCGTCCTGCCGGCGGTCGAGGACGGTGAAGCCGTTGTCGGCAAAGGCCTTCCGAACGTCCGGTTCGCGGGTGCTCAGGATGCCGGAGACGAGGAAGACGGAGCCGTCTTTCATGAAGTTCCGGGCTGTCTCGCAGAACAGGACGATGATGTCGGCTACAATGTTGGCAACGACGATGTCGAATGTCCCGGTGACTTTCTGCGCCATGTCTCCGCACCGGTAGGTAAGGACCGGCTCTTCGAACCCGTTGCGTTTTCCGTTTTCGACGGCGGTCTTGACGGCCAGTTCATCAATGTCGACGCCCTCCGCGCGGGACGCGCCCAGTAGGAGTGCGGCGATGGACAAAATGCCGCTGCCGCAGCCGAGGTCCAGAACGGTCTCGCCGCCCCGGATCGTCTCTTCGAGAGAGGCCAGGCACAGACGGGTCGTCTCGTGGGTGCCGGTGCCAAACGCGAGGCCAGGTTCCAGATACAGGACTTTCCGGCCGTCGTCGTTTTCCGCTTCCGGAAGCTCGTCTTCCCAGACGGGCTGGATGAGCAGCTTCTGCCCGACCTTCGTCGGTTTGAAATAATTCTTCCAGTTGTCCTGCCAGTCTTCATTGCGGCAGGGAACGACTTCCATGTCGGAGGAGATGCCGGCCGCACGGTACTGCTCCCGCAGGAACGCGACGGCTTCGGCCGGGTTTTCCCCGGGCTCGAGATAGATGTGGACAACGCCTTTGGAGCGGTCCTTGTCTCTCAGTTCCTCATCGATGAGGTCGATATGCGCGATTTCGTCGATCTCTTCTTCCAGGAACCGGTAATCCTCCAGATAGATGCCGTAGGGGACCGCCATATGCGCGATGTCTCCGGCGGTGTCGATGTGCGCCGCGTCCACCGTGATGCGGATCTCCGTCCAGGGGTCGGTGTTTGTGCCGGCGGAATAGGTCGTGGCGCCTTCCGGCAGACCGGTCGTCGGATCCATACTCAGTCCTCCGTGTCCAGGAGTTTTGCGCCCGGACGGATGTCGGGCTTCCGCCCGTGGTTGTAAATGCGGATGTTGTCGAAGTTCCACTGGCGGGGAGAGAATTCGCCGGGCTCCACATTCGAGACGGTGTCGCAGACTTCATAAATGGTGGCGTCGAGTTCGTCGAGCTTGGAAAGGATCATGGCTTCGAGGAACTTCGGCGGGACCGCGGCGCCGAATTCCGGCTTCCCGTGGTGGGAGACGAGCATATGCTCGACAAGCATACGTTTTTCCGCCGGTGTGCCGAGTTCTTCCGCGACTTCGCGGACCATCATGGCGCCGACGACCAGGTGTCCGAGCAGGTTGCCCTCGGTCGTGTACTGACCGGCAAGGCCCAGCTCGTTCGCGTCCATTTCGACCAGTTTGCCGATGTCGTGCAGCGCGGCGCCGGTGAGGAGCAGGTCCTCATCCACGGACGGGTAGAGCGCCGCCACCTGCCGGCACATGCGAAGAATGGACAGCGTGTGGTACAGCAGACCGCCCTGCATGGCGTGGTGCAGCCGGACAGCGGCCGGATAGACCAGCAGATCCGCCTTGTGTTTCTCGTAGACACCCTTCAGCAGGGCGGCAAGGTCCTCGTCTTCAAACCCGTCGGTCAGGGACAGGATGGCCCGGTACATCTGATCCGGCGGAAATTCCGCGACGGCGATGTAGTCTTCGGGGTTGACGTTGTCGGACGGCACGACCGCCCGGATGTTGTCGATGCGGAACTGCGGCGCGCCCCGGTATTCCTGGAGCTGTCCGCGGACCTTCACCATGCTGTTGACGGGGAAGAGCGGCGTGACGTCTTCCTGATAGTCCCAGTATTTGGCGTCCACATCGCCGTTTTTGTCGCCCAGTGTCAGGTCCATATATTTCTGGCCCTTGGAGGACGTTTTGACTTCCATGCGTTTGACGAGCGCGAACAGGTCATACTGACCCTGACGCTGCCCGACGGGGATATAATTCACGGTAAAACCTCTCTTTCAGGTTCGGTGTTCGGTCAAGCAGAAAGATTGTACCACAAGAACGCTTTATGATAAAATACTATTCAATGATTTTAAAAGAAAGAAGACAGCGCATGAAGAACCAATTTGTCGTTACGGAGGCTGGGGAAGGCCTGCGTGTCTGCTCTTATGAAACGGACCGGTTCAAGACGGGCATTCTGTCCGTCAATCTGGTCCTGCCTTTACGCGGGAACATCGCCGAAAAAGCGCTGCTTCCGTCGCTGCTCTGCGCCTCCTGCCGGGAATACCCCGACCTGCTTTCCCTCAACCGGAAACTGGCGGAACTCTATGGCGCGGAACTGTCTCCCAGCGTCGCGAAACACGGGGAGAACCTGGTGCTGCGGCTGTCCATGACACAGATCGGGGACCGCTTCTCACTGGACGGAGAGAGCATTTCCGTCGAGTGCGCGGAACTGCTCTGCAAAGCCCTGTTTGAACCGAATGTGACGGACGGGGCATTCGACGCCGAGGAAGTCGAACGGGAAAAACGCATCATGCTGGACCGTCTCGAAGCGCAGAAAAACAACAAACGCGCCTATGCGCTCAAACAAATGATCGGACTCATGTGTGAGGAGGAAGCCTATTCGCTCTCCGCACTCGGGACCGAGGAGGACATTGCCGCCCTGACCCCGGAACAGCTGTACCGTTCCTGGCAGGAACTGCTGCAGACGGCCTTTGTGCAGCTGCAGGTCGTGGGCGATCTGCAGACGGACGCTATCACATCCCTCTTCCGCTCCTACTTTGATAAAGTGGAGGGACGAAACGTCGTCCGCGGGGAAACCGTCGTCATCCCGGAAGCCGCCGATCTGAAACGCGGCGAAGAGGAGCAGGATGTGGAACAGAGCAAACTGGTCCTGGGCTTCCGCTGCGGGATGACCTATCCGTTTGAAAACTACGCGGCCGTCCGAACCTTCGTCGACCTGTTCGGCGGAGGGACCTATTCGCGCCTCTTTATGAATGTCCGGGAAAAGCAGAGCCTCTGTTACTACTGCTCTGCCCGGCTGATGGGCGGCAAGGGCATCATAACGGTCCAGAGCGGTGTGGAGACCGCCAACGCGGAAGTCGCCGAGACCGAGATCCTCCGCCAGCTCTTCGAAATGCAGGAGGGGGGCGTCACGCAGGAAGACCTGGACAAATCGCACAAGTCAATGGAAGACTATTTCCTGTCGGTCTTTGACACCCCGGAAGAACTCGACGGCTGGTTCTATTCCCAGGCCGCGGATGAAACCTTCCAGACGCCGGAAGAACTGGTCGCGGAGCTGAAGGCCGTGACGGTGGAGGACGTTGTGGCGGCCGCCCGCGCGGCGTCACTGGATACCGTGTTCCTGCTGAAAGGGACCGGTACGAACGGAGAGGAGAACTGACATGGCAGACATCCGCGAATATAAAAATGAGCTGCTGGGGGACTCCTATTTTGAAGTGAAGCATCCGACGGGTCTGACCATCCTGGTCTACCCGAAACCGGGTTATTCGACCTCCTATGCGGTCATCGGGACCAATTACGGCTCCGTGGACGACGTCCTGAACGTCAAAGGCGGGGAAGAGACCGTGCTGCCCTGGGGCACCGCGCATTTCCTGGAACACAAACTGTTCGAGAGCGAGGAACTGGATGCGTTTGAGCGATTTGCCGAGACCGGCGCCAGCGCCAATGCATACACCTCCTTTGACCGGACCTGTTATCTGTTCTCCTGTTCTTCAAAGTTCAAAGAGAACCTCGAGATCTTACTCGACTTTGTCCAGCACCCCTACTTTACGCAGGAGACTGTGGAAAAGGAGCAGGGCATCATCGGGCAGGAGATCCGCATGTATCTTGACGAACCCGGCTGGCAGGTCCTGTTCAACCTGCTGAAGGCCCTGTACCATAACCACCCGGTCAAAGTGGACATTGCCGGGACGGAAGAGTCTATCTCCCACATTACGGCGGACCTGCTGTACCACTGCTATGACAACTTCTACAATCTGCACAATATGGTGCTCGGCGTTGCCGGCAACGTGACGGTGGAAGACGTCCTCGAAGTCTGTGACCGGCTGCTGGAAAACAAACCGGCTGTCGAAGTCGAACGGACGGACAAGCAGGAGCCTGCGGAGATCGTCCGGCCGTACATCGACCAGGAGTTCGCGGTCACCATCCCGACATTCGCACTGGGCTTCAAGGAGACCCACGACACGCCCATCCGTTCCACAAAAGAGCGGATCGTGACCGAGATCCTCATGGACTGCGTGGCGGGGGAGACGAGCCCTCTGTATGAGCGCCTCCTGCGGGAAGGTCTCATCGACAACGGCTTCGGCTATGAATACTTTGTCGGCCCCGGCTATGCGACCATCATCTTTGAAGGCCGTTCGAGGGACCCGAGAGCCGTTGCGGACGCGATCTACGAGGAAGTTTACACGCTGCGCAAGAGCGGTATCGGCCTCGATGAGTTTGAGCGGCTCCGCAAAATGAACTACGGAAAAGCGGTCATGAGTTACAATGACATCGACGGCCTGGCCAACGGGCTGGTGGGCAGTTACATGAACGGCGCGGAACTGTTTGAGGAGCTCGAACTGTACCGCACCATAACAGCAGAGGACATCAATGCAGCGCTGCAACAGAAGCTTCTGCCGGAATACAGCGCCCTTTCCGTCGTTCACGGTCCCTTAAAATAATAGTTGACGGGTGGTCCTTCTTCGGTTATAATTCTTAAGCCGCATATTACGGGTGAAGGTGTTTCGCCTTCCAAGTGACGGGAGTCCACCCGCTGTAGCGAGTCTAAAATAAAGGATGAAAAGAATGTACGCGATCATCGAAACCGGCGGAAAACAGTACAAGGTCGAAGCCGGACAGGAAATCTACATCGAAAAACTCGATGTGGAAGAGAACAAAAAAGTCACGTTCGACAAGGTCCTCGCAGTGGGCGGGGAAGACGGACTTCAGGTCGGCAGCCCCTACGTCAAAGGCGCGAAGGTCACCGGTAAAGTCCTGAAGAACGGCAAGGCGAAGAAGGTCACCGTCTTCACCTACAAACCGAAAAAGAACGAAAAACGTAAGATGGGCCACAGACAGCCTTACACCAAGGTCTCCATCGACGATATCAAAGTAAAGGCATAAAGAGAGGTGTAATACAGAATGGCACATAAGAAAGGTATGGGTTCGACCCGTAACGGTCGTGACTCCGAAGCAAAACGTCTTGGTGTGAAACGTGCGGACGGTCAGTTCGTCCTCGCCGGCAACGTCCTTGTCAGACAGCGCGGCACGCACATCCATCCCGGCAACAATGTCGGCAAAGGTTCTGACGACACCCTCTTCGCTCTCATTGACGGTACCGTCAAGTTCGAGCGCATGGGCAAAGACCGCAAAAAGGTCAGTGTCTACGCGGTGGAAGAGCAGTAATCTTTCCCAGAAAAACGAAGACTTCCGACGTTTTGTCGGGAGTCTTTTTTTGTCTCTTTTTACATGTTGCACCCTTGCGACAACTTTCTCCTAACATACCGGTTGCAATGCTCCTATAATAGGATTGCATAATTAGCATATGCTAATTGATAGTTAGACTGGAGGAAGACTCAATGAAGAAACTGACTGCGCTTCTGACCGCGCTCCTCATGGCGTTTGTCATGACCGGACTGACTGCGATCGGCGTCAGCGCAAAAAGCGCAAGTGATCTCGCAGACGGGACCTACACGGTCGACGTGGCGCTCTGGCATTCCAGCAAGGACCAGGCGTCCATGGCCGCTTCCTGTCTTAAGGACAAAGCGGATCTTACCGTGAAGAACGGCAAGAAGACCATGACCATCCACACCCAGCCGATGTCGATGGCCGGTATTACCGCCAGCATGCAGACGATGGACGTCCAGCAGGCCGACGGTTCCTACAAAGCCGCCAAAGTCGTGGAAAAGGATGCGGACGGCAACCCGACCGCCTTTACGTTTACTGTCCCCGAGGACGATGACGAATACATCGACGTGGAAGTCAACCCCATGGTCGAAATGATGGGCAACCAGCCGATGAGCGCCCGTATCAAGGTCGACTATTCGACCGCGACTCCGGCGGAAGCCAAAGAAGCAAGCCCGGTCGAGGAAGCGGAAAATGCCGCTGCCGACGTCATCAGCTCGGCTTCCAAACTGTTCGGCAATGATGAAGACACCGACGCCACCTCGAGCGCGTCCAAGACTGCCGAAGAACCGGTTGCGGCCTCTGCCACAGTCAACAAAGACAACCTGGAAGACGGCACCTACACCGTCGGCGTCCAGCTCTGGCACGCGGAAAAGGATCAGGCTTCCATGGCCGCTTCTTCCCTGAAGCCGGAAGCAAAGATCGTCGTTCAGAACGGCAATGCCACCATGTACATCTACACCCAGCCCATGACCATGGGCAGCATTACGGCCAGCCTTCAGGAACTGAAAGTCGGCCAGCCGGACGGTTCTTATAAAGACGCACAGGTCGCCTCCCGCTCTTCCGACGGGAACCCGACGTCCTTCCGCTTTGCCCTTCCGTCCACCGATGAATACATCCCTGTCCAGGTCAACCCGCACGTCGAAATGATGGGCAACCAGTTCCTGGATGCCCGCATCAAGGTGGACTGGAGCAGCCTGAAGGTCGCTGCGGACGCTTCCGCGGAAGACCCGAACGGCGAAACAACGGTTACTACCGCTACCACTTCCGCCACCGTGAACAGCGGTGCCGGCAATGTCTCGACCGGTGATGAGTCCGGCAGCGGCTTCATGGGCTGGTATGCCATTGCGATCGGCGCCATGACCTTTGCCCTTTGCTTCGCCGTCCTGAAGAGAGGCCTGGTATAAGCCATGAAACACCTGAAAAAACTGCTGTCCGTATTACTGGCAGCTCTGATGATCGCGGCGCTGACGGTGACCACCGTCGCGTCCGCTCTCGATGACGGCGCCTATCTGGTGTCCCGTTCCACGTCCTATGCCGACCCCGCGACCGGTAAGACCGCGGACGGCGGCACGGACATCGCGCTCGGTGACAGCATGTGCGCCAGCATCACGGACGACAAGGTCCTGGTCGAAAAAGTTGGCAGCAAATACTATGTCACGCTCGGTCTCGGGCTCATGTCCAACATCTCCAATGTCCGCATCGCCACCCAGACCTCCGGCAGCAACTATAAGAACGTCTCCATTACGAAGACCGGCAGCTGCCAGCGCGACAATGATACCTGCAACCATTACCGGTTCCAGATGGATGACCCCTCGAAACGGATCCGTGTCACCTTCTATGTCACGCCCATGAGCCGCGACGTCATCTATTTTGTGGACCTCAACATGAACTCCGCCACCAAAGGCACCGGAAACTTCAAGGCCGAAATGGTGAAGTCCGGTTCTTCGGCGGGCGCGACGAAAGCAGCCACCAAAGCCTCGAACGGCAGTTCTGCCACGACAAAAGGCGCTGTGACAAAGGCGAACACCTATTCACAGGACCTTTACGGTGAGGCAGAGGAAGATGCCGCTGCCGCGGAAGATTCTGACGGCGGATTCGGCATCATGAAAGCCTTCGCCATCGGCGTTGCCGCACTGGTCCTTTTGGGTATCGTTGCCATCGTCATTGTGGCGAAGAGGAGATAATATGAAACGTTGGATCGCTGTATTGCTGACAGCACTCCTGGTACTGGGCCTTGCCGGCTGCGCCGTGAATGACGGACCGGACACGGCCTCTTCCGGGAAGACGTACGACAAGATCGTTGCTACGAGCGTCTCGACCTGTGAGGTGCTGGAACAACTGGGTATTGCGTCCGACCGCGTGCTCGGCGTCCCGGAGACGAGCGCTTATACGATCCCGGAACCCTACAAGGACGCGAAAAACATCGGCTCGCCGATGGGCCCGGATATGGAGATCCTGAAGTCTTTGGCGCCGGACATCGTGCTGAGTCCCCAGTCGCTGGAAGAATCGCTGAAGCCCCAGTATGACGAGATCGGTGTGGACAGCTACTTCCTGGACCTGACCAGTGTCGACGGTATGTATGAGTCCATCGCGGAACTCGGCCCCATGCTGGGCGCCGAAGAACAGGCGAAAAAACTCGTCAAAGACTATGAGGCTTTCAAGGCGGAATACGCCGAAAGCAATCAGGGCAAAGACGCCCCGACCGTCCTCATTCTGATGGGCCTTCCGGGTTCCTATGTCGTGGCGACGGAAAGCAGCTATGCCGGCAGCCTCGTCAAACTGGCGGGCGGCAAAAATGTCTACGGGGACGGCGACGGGGAAGCGTTCCTCAACATCAACCCGGAAGACATGCTGCAGAAAGAGCCGGACATCATCCTGCGCACATCGCACGCCATGCCCGACCAGGTCAAAAAAATGTTTGCCGATGAGTTCAAGGAGAACGACATCTGGCAGCATTTCGCGGCGGTTCAGAACGACCGGGTCTATGACCTGTCCAATGAACTGTTCGGTATGAGCGCCAGCTTCCGCTACGAGAAGGCGCTCGACACACTCACTCCCATCCTGTATGGAGACTGATATCCCACGGAGGGATCCTGTTTGAAAAAATCGGCGAAGAGCCGCAGACAGATCACCGGCGGACGCCAGGCCCTGGCGTTCGTCGGTACTGTTCTTCTGCTGCTTCTGTTGTTTTTGCTGGCGGTCAATACCGGCAGCCTCAAAGTGACTCCCGGAGAGCTCTTTTCCGGGCTGTTTTTACAATACGATGAAACCGTCCGGGCGATCTACGATCTGCGCTTCCCGCGCATTTTTATCGCCATGCTCGGCGGCGCCGCCGTCGCGGTGTCCGGCGTCCTGCTGCAGGCGGTCATGAAAAACCCGCTGGCGGACCCCGGTATCATCGGTATCAGCAGCGGGGCAAGCCTTGTGGCTGTCCTGATCGCGGCGTTCCTGCCGCAGCTGTTCCTGGTGGCGCCGCTGCTGAGCTTCTTCGGCGGTCTTGTAGCATTCATGCTGGTGTACAGCCTGTCCTATAAAGGTGGGCTTTCCCCGGTCCGTATCATCCTGGTCGGTGTCGCGGTCGACGCCATGTTCCGGGGCCTTATGACCGCGTTCAACTCGGCGACCGGCAGCAACTACTCGGGCGCCGCGAGCATTGTTAACGCGAACATTACGATGAAGACCTGGTCCGATATGAAGACCCTGCTGGTCTATGTGCTGATCGGCCTCGTCGCCGCCATGTTCACGGCCCGTTCCTGCGACCTGCTGGCGCTGGACGACAAAACGGCGGTTTCCCTCGGCATCTCGGTGACCCGGAACCGTATCATCATCTCGTTCATCGCGGTCCTGCTGGCCTCCATTTCGACGGCCATCATCGGCCCGATCAGTTTCCTTGGTCTGATCGTCCCGCACCTCGGCCGGCTGTTCGTCGGCAGCGAGCACAAAGTGCTCATCCCGTTCTCGGCGCTGCTGGGCGCCGCGACGCTGCTGCTCGCGGATACGGTCGGGCGGACCATTGCGCAGCCCTATGAGATCTCGCCGTCCATCCTGATGGCGGTCATCGGCGGCCCGTGCTTCATCCTGCTGTTAAGGAGGTCCGTGAAGACATATGGAACATGATATTCTCTTTTCCATCCGCGACCTCACCTTCTCCTACGGGGACAACACGGTCCTGAAAGGTCTGGACGGCTCCGTGAAACAGGGGAGTGTCACCACCCTGATCGGGGCGAACGGATGCGGAAAATCCACCCTTTTGAACCTGATGACGCGGAACCTGCAGCCGGACAGCGGGTCCATCCTGCTGAACGGACAGAACATTTCGGAGTTCAAGCCGAAGGAGTATGCCAAACAGGTTGCCATCGTCCATCAGACCAATACCGCGCCCCGGGACCTGAAGGTCGAAAAACTCGTCGAATACGGGCGGACTCCTTACCGCAATTTCGGTGTGGCGACGAACCCGCAGCTGGACTGTGACCGTGTCGAGTGGGCGATGAGCGTGACGAACACCCTGTCTCTGCGCAATCAGCCGGTCGATCAGCTGTCCGGCGGGCAGATGCAGCGCGTCTGGATTGCCATGGCGCTGGCGCAGGACACCAAAGTCCTCATGCTGGATGAGCCGACAACCTACCTGGATATCCGTTATCAGCTGGAGATCCTCCGGCTGGCCCGGACCCTCAATGAGGAGTACGGCCTGACCATCATCATGGTCCTCCATGACATCAACCAGGCGCTCTATTACAGCGATGAAGTCCTGGCCATGAAAGACGGGGTCATTCTGGCCGCCGGCGCTCCGGAATCGGTCATTACCGCCGACCTTGTGGAGACCGTCTACGGTGTCCCGCTGGAACTGTCGGAAATCGACGGAAAGCCCTTTGTATTACCGATTTGACGCAAAACCACCGCGCTTCCGCGCGGTGGTTCTTTTGTTGACGGTTGCCATAAGATGTAATATAATATATCGGATAATTTTATTAATTTGAGGTATTATGCCTGTTGCACATACGAGGAGTTTTTCATGAATAAGTTGAAAGCTGCGGCACTGTCCCCGAATGGCGCCATTCTTCTGGCGGCCGTTTTCACGCTGTTTGCGGTCCCGCTTCGCACCTACCAGTATCTGCACTGTCTGGACCCCGAGACCGGGTTCTGGGCGGTCCGGGACGTTACGCTCCCGGTCCTGTACGCGCTGGTCATCGCAGTGGCGGTCTTCGCATTCTTTATCAGTCTGTTCAGCGGCATCATGCCGAAACCGGAGTTCTCCAAGACGAAGGACCGCCCGTTCGCTGTTGCTGCGCTGCTCGGCTCGCTCGGCTTCCTGATCGACGCCGTCATGAACATCCGCACCATGATCCTGACCATGGGAGGCCTCTCGGAGAACGAAGACCTGACCATGACCTATCAGCTGATCAGCAGCGGAACACTGGCCCGCGGTTTCCAGGTCCTGTTTGCCGTTCTGAGTGCCGTTTATCTCGTGTTCGTCGGCATCTCCAAATGGGCCGGCTCGGACCTCTATTCTGCCCGGAAACTCCTGGCGCTGTCGCCTGTCATGTATGGCGTCTGCCGCCTGCTGGTCCACTTCGTGGAACCCATCAGCTATAAAAACGTTTCGCAGCTTCTTCTGGAGATCTGCCTTCTCGTCTTCGCGATGATCTTCTGGTTCGCGTTCGCGCGCATCGCCTCCGGCGTCAATGCCGACTCCAGCATGTGGCTCTTCTTCTTCGGCGGTATTACCGGGGCCTTCCTCGGCTATGTCTGTGCGCTGGCGCCGTTCATGCTCATCCTGACCGGCCGCGGCGATCTGATCCCCGACAGCCGTCCCATGCAGTATGCCGACCTGACCTTTGCCATCTTCGCGACCTGCGCGCTGTTCAATGCCATGCCGAAAACGGTCAATGTGAATTCGCGCGATGAGTTCCACGAGGAAGAGGCGCCGGTCCTGGAGGACGGCATCGAGGAAACGTCTGCGGGCAAGGCGGCAAAGAAAGCCGCTCCGAAGAAAATGACCCGCGAAGAAAGACAGAGAGAAAAAGTACGGCTTGCCAGAGAAGAAAGAGAACGCCGCGCCTATGCCGCCGCCAAAGCGGCCGCGGAAGAAGACGGTGTCCTTCCCGAAGCTTTTGCCGATACCGGCGTGAACGTCGCGGAAGTCGACGTGGACGCTCCGAGACCCGGCAAAGCGGAATCGTTCTGGAAACCGGTCGCCGATGACAGCGGCGAACACTTTGTTGTTTCCGACGGAGAATAAAACATGAACAAGCAGCTCGCAGCTCTGGTTGCCGGAGGCCGCCTGCCGCAGGCCTGTGTCCTGGAAGGCGGAACGGCGGAGCAACGTCTGGCACTCGCGAAGGAAGTCGCGGGAGCGCTGGTCTGCAAAGCGGACGGAGCGCGGCCCTGCGGACACTGCGACGCCTGCCGGAAAGCGGAGAGCGGAAATCATCCGGATATCCAGGTGGTCGGTCCCGAAAACGGACGAAAGACCGTTGCCGTGGATACGGTCCGGACCATGCGGGACGACGCGTTCATCCTGCCGAATGAGGCGGACCGGAAAGTCTACATCATCGACCCTGCCGACAGCATGCAGGACTATGCGCAGAACGCGCTTCTGAAGATCCTGGAGGAACCCCCTCTGTACGCGAACTTCCTGCTGCTTTGCACGTCCAAGGCGTCCCTGCTTCCGACCGTTCTTTCCCGTACGGCCGTATTCAGTCTGACGCCCGTCGTCGGCGCCGATGTGGACAACGAGACCGCGGAAGAGGCGCTTCAATGCGCCGCGGCACTGGGAGAAGCCCTCGTGTCGCAAAGTGAACAGAAACTGCTTGCCGCCGTTTCTGTGTTTGACAAGAATTATGACCTTCTGCCCATGGCGCTCGAACAGCTCGGGCTCATCCTGCGGGATGCCCTAGTGGCCAGCGCCGGCGGCACGAATCCGATATCAGGAGCGGAAGCCCCTGCCAGACGGCTGGCGGCGTCCTATGACAGAACACAGCTCCTGTCCATGGTGGAAGCGGTGGAAGACATTGCAACGTCCATCGGACTTCACGCCAACAGGAATTTGACCATTTCCCGTCTTTGCAGCCGCCTGACTGCTGCGGGCCACTCAGAAAAGTAGAGGATACTATGACAGAAGTAATTGGCGTCCGGTTCAAGGAAGTCGGAAAAGTCTATACCTTTGACCCGGTCGGCCAGCAGTTCACGAAGGGCATGCCGGTCATTGTCGAGACCGCCCGCGGCCTCGAGTGCGGCACCGTCATGGAAGTCAACCACATGGTGGAAGATGACGCCATCGTTGCCCCGCTGAAGCCGATCGTGCGGCCTGCCACCGAGGCGGACCTGCAGCGGGTCGCGGACAACGCGGAAAAAGAGAAGAAGGCGTTCCGGGTCTGTGCGGAAAAGATCAAAAAACATGGTCTGGACATGAAGCTCATCGACGTGGAATACACCTTTGACAATAAAAAGATCCTGTTCTATTTCACCGCGGACGAACGGGTGGACTTCCGGGAACTGGTAAAAGACCTGGCCGCCCAGTTCAAGACCCGTATCGAACTCCGGCAGATCGGCGTCCGGGACGAGGCGAAAATGGTCGGCGGTCTTGGCATCTGCGGACGGCCCTTATGCTGTTCCAGCCATCTCTGCGATTTCCAGCCGGTGTCCATCAAAATGGCAAAGGAGCAGGGCCTGTCCCTGAACCCCACGAAGATTTCCGGCACCTGCGGCAGACTCATGTGCTGCCTCAAGTATGAGCAGGAATCCTACGAGCATCTCATCAAGATCACGCCGAAAGTCGGCGCCGTTGTCGATACCAAAGAGGGCAGAGGTACGGTCGTAGACACGAACCTTATTTCCGGACAGATCAAAGTCTGTCTGGACAAGAGCCCGGACGGTGTCCCGACAACGTTCTCGCGCCGGCAGGTCAAACTCCTGCGCGACGGCGGGCGCGTTCAGATCTCCAAAGCGGAGCGGGACGCGCTGAAAGCCATTGAAAACGATTAACATTTGGAAGGAAGAAAAAACCAATGCCAATGAATGAATATCAAATGACCCATGAGGCCCTGCAGGAATTACAGGACGAACTCGATCAGCTGAAAACCGTCGGCCGTGCCGAAATGGCCGAAAAGATCAAAGTTGCCCTTTCCTTCGGTGACCTCTCCGAAAACGCCGAGTACGATGAAGCAAAGTCCGAGCAGGGCAAAATGGAGTCCCGCATCAACGAGCTCGAACACCTCATCCGCAACGCGGTCATCGTCGACGATTCCAACGAAGACGAAGGCACCGTCGGCCGTTCCTCCACCGTCACCATCAAAAACCTTGAGACGAACCAGGAAGTCACGTACCGCCTGGTCGGTTTCACCCAGTCGGACCCCCTCGCGGGCAAGATCTCCGATGAATCGCCGGTCGGCAAAGCACTCATGGGCAAACATGTGGGCGATGTGATCGAAGTCGAGGCCCCGAAGGGCAAGATCAGCTTCGAGATCTTAGACGTAGCAAAGAAGAACTAAGGAGTTCCTAGCAATGGCTGACAACAATCAGAAGAACCAGGCACAGGCACCCGAGCAGGATGCCGGAAGCCTTCGCCAGATCCGCATCGACAAGCTCCATGCACTCCAGGAAGCGGGGAAGGACCCCTTCCAGGTCATGACGGCCGAACAGACCGCCGAAAGCATGGACATTAAAAACAACTATGACGAATATGAAGACAAGGAAGTCTCCGTCTGCGGCCGGATGATCGCCCGCCGCATCATGGGAAAGGCGTCCTTCGCGCAGCTGCAGGACCGTCAGGGAAACATCCAGCTGTATGTCTCCCGGGACGACCTCGGAGAAGACGATTACAAGGCCTTCAAGAAGGCCTGGGACATCGGCGACATCCTGGAAGTCAAAGGCCGTGTCTTCAAGACGAAGACCGGTGAGATCTCCGTACACGCCACGGCTGCGAAGCTTCTTTCCAAATCGCTGCTGCCGCTGCCGGAAAAATACCACGGTTTAAAAGACGCGGATACCCGGTACCGCCAGCGCTATGTGGACCTCATCGTCAATCCGGAAGTCAAAGAGACTTTCATCAAACGTTCGAAGATCATCACGAGCGTCCGGAAGACGATGGATGACTTCGGCTATATCGAAGTCGAGACTCCGGTTCTCAACACCATCGCCGGCGGCGCCGCGGCCCGTCCGTTCATCACCCACCATAACGCGCTCGACATCGACATGTACATGCGCATCGCCACAGAGCTTCCCTTAAAAAGACTCATCGTCGGCGGCATGGAGCGGGTCTATGAGATCGGCCGCATCTTCCGCAACGAAGGCATGGACGCGAAGCACAACCCGGAATTCACCACCATTGAATTCTATGAGGCTTACACGGACTACAACGGCATGATGGACCGCACGGAGGCCATCTTCCGCAATGCTGCTATGGCGGCAAACGGCACGACGAAAGTCACTTATAAAGGCGTCGAGATGGACCTCGGCGAACCCTTTGAGCGCCTGACCATGGCGGAGGCCGTCAAGAAGTACACCGGCATCGACTTCGAGGAGTTCTCCTGCGACAGAGAGAAAGCTCTCGAAGTGGCCAAAGAGAAGCACGTCGAAGTGGAGCCCGGCAAAGACTCCTGGGGCGAGATCTTGGTCGCTTTCTATGACGAATTCGTCGAAGAGAACCTGACGACCCCGACCTTCATCATCGACTACCCCGTCGAGGTGTCGGTCCTGACGAAGCGGAAACCGTCGAAACCGTACCTGACGGAGCGTTTTGAGCTCTTCATCTGCGGCGCGGAATACGCGAACGCCTACTCCGAGCTGAACGACCCGCTCGACCAGGTCGAACGCTTCAAACACCAGATCGAACTGCGCGAGGCCGGCGACGACGAAGCGGAGCTCATGGACGAAGACTTCATCCGCGCTCTCGAGTACGGCATGCCGCCCACAGGCGGCTGCGGCATCGGCATCGACCGCCTGGTCATGCTCCTGACCGGCAATGAGTCCATCCGCGACGTTTTACTCTTTCCAACCATGAAGCCGGAAGTGAAATAAGCATAACAACATCAAAAAAGCACCGCTTTGCAGCGGTGCTTTTTTTTTGCAAATTTACAGATTGTCTGTAAATTGTAAATTGGACTACAGGAGCGGGAAAAACTGTATATCGATAATTTACACGATGTAAATTATAATGGATTTATCGATCATAGGGAGGAAGCGCTATGCGAAAAGCACTGAAAGGACTCGGGATCGCCTTGTTGAGCATCCTGCTGGTCCTTGTCCTGCTCGTTCTCGTCATGATGGGCAGGCACTCTTACTACGTGAACAAATATGAAAAACTGCAGTCCCAGGCCGGTCCGACGGCGAAATACCTCGACGCCATGCCGGAAACCAATACCATCTACGGATGGGCGGAAGATCTGGTCGACCTCGGACCGCGGCGCCCCGGCACGGAAAACGGCACGAAGGCACAGAACTACGTCAAGGAAAAGTTCGAGGAGTTCGGACTGGAAAATGTGTCGATCATCCCGGCTCAGACGCCGCTCTGGCAGTGCGACGAATGGTCGCTGACGGTGGACGGTAAAGAGGTCGATTCTTACTACATGTCCAACACCATGGTGACCGGGGAATATGGTGATTTCTCCATGCCGAAGGGCGGAGCGACCGGAGAACTGGTCTACGTCGGAGACGGCGAGGAATCCGATTTCCAAAAAGTCGACGTCAAGGGCAAGATCGTCGTCGCGAACATGCAGTTTACGACCATTCCATATGCGCTGTTGAAGGCAGACCCGTTTTATTACTATGACCCCGACAATACGCTGAAATTCGGGGACAGCAAGATGAACCCTTACAGCGCGAACACATACCCTTATAACTATTATTATGCGCTGGAAAACGGCGCGGTCGGCTTCATCGGCATCCTGTCCGATTATTTCGACAGCAACGAGTACAACAATGAGGACTACTCCTACCTTGGGACGGACATGAGCATCCCGGGTCTCTGGGTCAGCAATAAGGACGGTGAGAAACTCATCGCCGCAGCCGGGAAGTCCGCGACCATTACCATGAAGGGCTCCAATACGGAGATCACGGCGGGCGCCGTCGTCGGCTATCTCCCGGGCAAGTCGGAAGAGACTGTCATGGTCCATTCACACTATGACTCCGTGACGCCCGGCGGAGCAGAAGATGCCTCGGGTACGGTAACAGAACTTGCCATGGCGAAATTCTTCGCCGACATTCCGGAAAAAGACCGGGAGCGATCCCTCTGCTTCATTTCCATGGATTCCCACTTCTCAGACTACGATACGCATGACGCCGTCATTGACGAACTGTTTGGGAACGAAACGAATATCGTCGCGGATGTCTGCGTCGAGCACATCTGCAACGAGATGGACGTCAATGAAGATGGCACATATCAGCTGAACGGACTTGTGGAGCCTAGGATCATCTTCGTGGCCGGCGGCGATGCGCTGATGGAGATCACAAAGGAAGAGGTCACCCGGCACGGTCTTGGCCGTTCGATCCTGCTTCCGGCAACGGCTCTGGGCGAGGACGTCCCGACAGATGCCGATATGTTCTACCAGACGGGTTGCCCCATCGTCAGCCTGGTGTCTGCACCCATTTATTTGTATGACAACATCGATACAGTCGACAAAGTCGCGAAAGATGAACTGCGCCCGACAGCCGAGTGTTTCTCGGACATTACCTGGCGCATCATGGGCCTCTCTCTCGATGAGATTGGAAGGAGTAAGTAATGAGTAAGAGAATTTTTGCGCTGATCCTGACCCTTGCCATGATGGCGGCGGTCCTTACCGGATGTTCCGTGGACACAAATACGGCGAAAATCAGTGAACCCTTCAACTATTCCGGCTACACGGCGGAAAGTTACAAGTCGTATACGAAAGAATCCAAGTTTGTCAAAATGTCTGACGGCACGAAACTGGCGGTCGACATCTACCTGCCGGCAGACGGCCCGGAGGACACGGACGGCTTCCCGGTCGTGTTCCAGTACACTCCGTATGGCCGGGCATTCATCGTTCCGGAGGCCGGAGTCGTTGACAAACTCAAAATGAAAATCGGAACGGGTACCTACGGCGACCTGCTCGACCGTGCCAACAGCCATGACACCGTCTACGGCTCTTCTGACTATGTCGTCAATAAGCTGCTGTCGAACGGATATGCCTATGTCTGCGCAGACATGCGCGGTTCCGGTGCCAGTTACGGCACCAAAATCGACTTCATGCCGCAGCTCGCCGATGACGGAAAAGAACTTATCGACTGGCTGGAAGATCAGGAATGGTGCGATGGAAACGTCGGTATGTTCGGCGGTTCTTACCTCGGCTATTCACAGCTGATCACGGCTGAAAAGCAGCCGGAAGCGCTGAAATGCATCGTGCCCGAAGTTACGGCTTTCGACGGTTTTACCGGCGAGATCCGTCCCGGCGGCGTCTTCCTGCGGGAGTATTCAGAATACGACCTTCAGATTCTGCTGGAACTGAACAATTATGTCCCCGATGAATGGATCTACCCGACGGCCCCTGTGGTCGATGAAGACGGAGACGGCGAATACTCGGACGAGCGACCCATCGACAAAGACGGGGACGGAGATTTCCTGAACGATTACAACTATCCGGAGGACCCGGATGATGTTCCCCAGTACCCGGACGGCGTTCAAAGAGAACACCACTATTATTATCTAGCGACGAAAGAACACGAGACGAACGTCCCCTACAGCAATCTCGGTCCCATCACGCCGTATATCGATTCGGTCGCTGATTATGGGAACGGCCTCGAGGGTTCCGCTTACATGGTCAGTCCGGTCGCGAACCTCGACCAACTGATGGAGAGTGGTATCCCGATCTTCAACCACGGCGGCTGGATGGATGCCTTCCTGCGCGGTACGACGGAACTTTATTCCACGTTGAAAGACACGAACCCCTCCCGCATGGTCATCGACGCGGGGTATCACATGGGCGATTCGCCTTTCTACAAATATAACGGTCTCGATGAAGATGCCGAAGTCAAAAAGATGGCAACGGAATACCTGAGATTCTACGATTACTACCTCAAAGGCATCGACAACGGCCTCATGGACGAGGACCCCATCCTCATCTACAACATGAACGGTGACGGCTGGCGCACGGAAAAAGAGTGGCCGCTGGCCCGGCAGGTGGAAACGAATTACTACTTCGGGGATGAGAATACTCTCGGGACGTCGCAGGACAAAGCCGGCAGTGATGCCTACACCGTCAACTGGTCTACGACCTCCCAGTGGGGGACCGACTATGCCGAGAGCCGCTGGCTGATGGAGACCCCGGACACACTTCCGTACCGCACGGAGTATGATAAGCTTTGTCTCTGTTATACGAGCGATGCTATGGCGGCGAACACGGAAGTCACCGGGTACCCGTACATCGACTTCTATGTCTCTTCTACCAGCGATTCGACCGGAGACTTCTTCGTCTACCTCGAAGATGTCGATGAAAAGGGAGAAGCCGTTCTGGTCACCGAGGGTGTTCTGAACGCCTCCTATGAGAAACTTTATGACAACGATGAAATGATTCTGAGCGGCGAGAAAGGCATCGATGTGAAACCGGACCTTCCGTGGCACGGATACGAGCAGGCTCAGGAGAACACGGAAGTGTTCAAGGATGGGCGCATCGCTCACCTGTACTTCGACCTCATGCCGACGTCCTGGGTCTTCCAGAAGGGACACCGCATCCGCATCTCCATTGCCTGCGCGGACTACCCGACTTATGAACTGACGCCGCAGCTGGTCAAAGACAACGACCCGAACAATAAGGAAAACGTGGTCCCGGACATCACTGTCTACCGTGACAGTGAACATCCGTCCCACGTTGTCCTTCCCGTTATTCCGCGGTCTTAAGCACCGCTCATGTACTGATCGATATGGTCGAAGGCATCATTGGCTGCCTTCAGATATTGAATGATTTTCTCTTTGGACTCGGCAAACCCCTGCCTGGCCCATTTTGACAAAATGCCGTTCGACCCGTTGACATTATAAGCTGTCAGGTAGCGCATCTCTTCGGTTACGGTTTTCAGGCCGCTCTCGTAGAGCCAGATTTCAAGGTATTTCTCTTCCATTAGACGAACGAGTTCTTCCAACAGCGGCAGCTGGACCGAATTTCCGTAAAACAGAGCGGCAACGTCTCTGTGCTCATCGAGAAAATCCGTCATGGCGATATAAAACCCTTCGTAGGAATGGGTGGGGTCCGGCGCCAGCATATTCTGGACTTCCGTCATCAGGAAAGAAAGGTACTCGTCGTACAGTTCATAAATGTCGGCGTAGTGCGAATAAAATGTGACCCGGTGGATGTCTGCCCGATCCGCCAGCTCCTGGACCGTGATGTGGTTGATCTCCTTTTCGAGCAGCAGTTCCGTAAGTGCGGAATAAATCATTCTCCGGGTCCGCTGGACGCGGCGGTCGGTCTTATCCATAAAGGGTCACCTCTGACAATAATATACACTGTGTAAATTATATGATAAAGAAAGCAATGTGACAAGGAGTCTTTATGACACACCAATCCTCTGAAACCCCTCTTTCGATCCGTCCACTGGATCCGAAGGATTTTGGCAAGGTGGTCGACTTTGCAATCACCGGCATGCACTTTGACTGGTATCTGAAAAACGGATTTCTGCGAAAGGTCTATGGGAGATACTTCCTTTATCTGGAACTCTGCAAATCGTCGCAGGTCATCGCGGCCTATGACGGAGACAGTCTGGCCGGTGTCCTGATGGCCAATATGGAGGGGAAACCGAACCCCTATGCGACGCCGTTCCGAAAAGCCTTCATCCGGGTCGTGGAGAGGATCCAGGACCGATTCTTCTCCGACAGCGTCGGTGTGTACGATGCGGCCAACCGGGAGATGTTGGAGGCATATCTGGCAGACAACCGGCCGGACGGGGAACTGGACTTTCTGGCGGCCGACCCGGACAGCAAGGGCAGGGGGACCGGTACCGTCCTCTTGAACGAACTGGCACGTCAGGAGCCGGGGAAGGAAATCTACCTCTACACGGACAACGCCTGTACCTACCAGTTTTATGAACACCGCGGCTTCGACCGTGTCGGGGAGCGGGACATCGTCTTAGACCTCGGCCCGGACCGCAAGGTGCCCCTGACATGCCTTCTGTACCGGAAAAAATTATAAAAGAAAAGCGCGGATGCCATTTTGCATCTGCGCTTTTTGTTTTGCTTTTGTCTGCTTATTTACACTTCGGATTGTTCTCGTTGAAGAAGGTCAGGATGTCGTGGAAGACCTCTTCTTTGATGGCGCCTTCGTTGTGGATCTCGTGCTTGGCATGGTCGTACAGCTTCAGCTTTGAGTTGCGGCCTTTCTTCTCGAATTTCTTCTGAAGGTCAGTCGGACCGAAGCCCCAGAAACCGGCCATGTCCTGCTTGCCGGAGATGATGAACATGGGCAGTTCTTTCGGGATCTTGTTGATCCAGCCGAGTTTGCCGGCATTCAGGAACGCGGTCAGCATGTACAGGATGGTCGGCGTGAGAGAAAGGCCGATGTACGGGTCGTTCAGGTAGTTTTTGATGTTCTGTTTGTCGTAAGACAGCCAACTGTTGATGACCCCTTCGATGGCGGTAGGCTCGCGGTCGCCGTATTCGTCTGTCTTGTCCGCGTTGCGCTTATCGTACTTCTCGCCGTCCTTGGCGTAGGCCGGAGAGAGGAGCGACGCAATCGTATTGAGGGCCGGGTTCAGCAGGAAACCGCACCACGGGCAGTAGATGGTGCCGCAGATGATGGCGGCATTCAGATCTTTGCCCCACTTCGGCAGATAGTCACGGGTCATCATGGAGCCGAGGCTGTGGCCGTAGAGCATGTAGGGGAGCTTCTTATACTCGTTGTGCATGATCTTGTAAAGTTCATGCATGTCTTCGATCATGTACTTGCCGGCGCCCTTCGGATAGAGGCCGAGGCGTTTGTAACCGCAGGTGCGGCCGTGGCCCAGATGGTCCTGGGCGGCGACGACATAGCCGTTCTCCGCAAGGTACGTGCACAGTTCATCATATCGCTCGCCATACTCTGCCCAACCATGCGTTACCTGGATGACACCGATGGGCTTCTTTTTGTCGTCCTTCCAGACCATGTAGGACACGTCGATGCCCTGCCCGGCGGTGGAGGGGAAACTCTTTCTTTCTCTTACGATTGCCATGATTCAATTCTCCTTTGGATATCGAGATTGTTTGAACAGGTCCATTATAGCATGTATTGCAACTTATTTGTGGACCTTTCCAAGACCGAAGGAATAGCCTTCCGCCCGTCCGAGTTCGTCACGGGACTTTTCATTGATGAGCTGCTCCATGCGGATAAAGGCGGCGACCTGTTCGGTCATGAGGTCGAGGTCGAATTTGTCCATTTCAGCCCCTTCGGTCTCGGCGGTCAGGTAGTCCGGTGCCGTGACGAGAGAAATGTCCGGGATGCCGACATTGAAGAGCGATTGACCTTCCCCGAAATGCAGGAAGTTGTGCGGCCGCAGGGAAACAGTGCGAGTGCGGGTGCGCTCTTCCGCCAGTGCCTGATAGAGGATGTCGTCCATCGTCTGGTTGCCGGTATAGGTGACTTCGATGTCGATGTCGTTCGTCTGCGTGTAGATACCGTCCACGTCTTTCCACTCCGTGCAGCCGAAATGCTCGAGACCGAGGGATGCGACGGCATATTTGTGGCCGCGCTTCCCGTCCCAGAGGTCCCGGTGCTCATGGAGCCAGACCGAGGTGGACTGATCCGCAACGCTGCCGCCGTTGAAATGCCGGAAGGCGGGGATGCGGAAATGGCCGGTCCCGAAGACGAACAGGAGCGAGCGTTCCGGCTGGTGGGTCTTGTAGTACCGCAGCATTTCCAGCATGGCGACAGGACCGTTTTCCTCGACGGCGTTGCAACCGTCTGTGTGGGAGTGGATGATGACAACTTCTGATGCCTCTTTGCCCGGGACTTCGACATAGAACGAGTCCGCGCTCGCTTTCTTTTCGATGTTCGCGTCCAGAGTCAGCGTCGCCTTGCAGCCTTCTTTTCTTGCGGCAAGGACTTTTTCCCCTTCTTCCGCATTGACCCAGAGGGTCGGGATGCCGAGGTGAGGCAGGATGAAGTTCAGGTACTGTCCTTCGACCATGGCGGGTGACATGCCCTCCCAGATGAAAACGGCTGCCTTCGCGAAGGCAAGACGCGCCAGAATGATGTCGACGGTCGATTTGACGAAGGCCGTTGCCACCGGACCCTTATAGTATTTCGGCAGGTGCAGGTCGGCGGGTTCCGCGCGGCGCTCAGAGAAAGCGACCGCGGACGGCGTTTTGCTGAAGTCTTTGACCCGTACGACGACGATGTCTTTCCCGATGCCGAGTTTGGAAAGCCTGCCTTTTCTGCCGGAGGCTTTCGTCTCGCCGGAGTAGGGGAAAGCGGAGGCGATAGATACCGGTACATCGCCCTCCTTCGTATGAAGGACCAGACTGCAGTTCTTCGGCTCCCACCGCTTGAAAGTATGGGTGTCGGAATGGACATCGTAGCCGATGGCGGCGACTTCCTGTTTCAGGTACTCCACGAAAGCCTTGTGCCCCTGCGAACCGGTCAGGCGGGGACCGAACGCATTCATCTCTTCCATGCCGCGCAGCATGTTCTCTTTCGATAACGGAATGGCCATATCATTTTCTCCTTTCGAATTGCTTTAAATATGCTGAGTCATCCATCGGCACATCGCTTTCGCAAGCGGCTTTTCTGTATGAGCCATGCAATGGATGTTATGGAACCAGTTGAAGGTGACTTTATCAACGTCATGTCCGGTTTCCTTCAATTCTTTTTCAAGCCTGTTGAATCCGTAACCAAACAAACCAAAATAGTCGAGTTTTCCGGATGCGATCAGTGTGGGGATCGTTGTTGGGTACTTTTTCATCCAGCCCGGACGGGCACCATTCGTAACAAGACAGTAAGAGGTCCCGGACAGTTCCGGCGTCATCATTGGAAACCAGTAGGGGTCAAGCACGAAATAAATGATGTTCTTTGTCCAACGGTTGGACATAAGAGGCCTGGTGAACACTTCCGGAAGCGACAGATGAACAGCAGGAGAGCCTTTCCCGGAACCGAATTTGCGGAACATCTTGAGAATCGGCTGGAGAGCCACTCCGACCGTTGGAATCCAACAGGAACCCATGAGGATGACTCCGGAAAGTTCATTTGCAACGTCATAGTCGCAACAATACTTTCTAACCATATAGGAACCCATGCTGTGACCGTGAAGAAAATATGGTAAATCCGGGTACTCCGAACGGGTCTTTTCAAAAAGGGTGCGCATGTCCTGAATCATAGCGTCCTCTGCATCATCCGGTGTGATGTAAAGCCCATGTTCTTGTGATGTTTTTCCATGGCCGAGGTGGTCATCTGCAACAATGATGAAGCCTTGTGCGGCAAGATCGTTAGCAAGGTCATCATAGTATGCGATGTTTTCAAGGACGCCATGTTCCATTTGAAGGATCGCTTTCGGCGAAATCGAATCATCGACCCATTTCGAGTAAGTGACTTTCGTGGTCGTTTTAGAAGCGGATGGATAAATCGCTTCCGTTTTGCAGATGGCCATATCATTTTCTCCTTTCGTATCGGGTGGTTTTCTTCCGCCCTTATCGTAAAGGAAACAAATGCTGATTTCTGAACAAAAACCCAAAAAATGTTTCTCCAGAACGGGAAACGGGTTTTATACTGAAAGCAGGGGGAACATGAAATGAAAGACCATGGGGAATCGACACAGAAAAAGATCCGGCAGGCACTGCAGTCTGCCATCGAGAGCACAGCCGGCTCCGGAAGTCGCAAACTGACCGTCTCGCAGATCCTGAAGGTGGCCGGAGTCTCCCGCAGCACGTTCTATACCTATTACGAAAACTATGAAGACGTGCTGGAGGACCTGGCGATGGATACCAGTGAGCAGATCATCGAGGGCCTGAGGAGGGGAAACCTGAAGAATCCCGGACTCAGTGGCTACATCAACGGCTATCTGGAAGTGCTGCAATTCATTTATGCTCACAAAAAGCTGTTCGAAGTCCTGCTGGAACATCGGTTCTTCGACCAGGTTTTCGTCGACTCTGTGATCGAATACCTGTATGAGAGCTACCTCGTGGAATATCCGAACGAGGACCCGGACGTCCTGCGCTACAGCGCGATCGGCAGCACGAATTTCGTCTACGGTATGGTCAAAGAGTGGGAACGAAACGGCTATGACCGTACCCCGGAAGAACTGGCAAAACTCCTTCAGGGCGCCCTGAAACTCTCCCTGAAAATCTTCCAACCGAAGTAGAAATTGGAATCCGTCGTTCCAGACCCAAAGTCAAATTCCAATTTGAGCAAAAGAAAAACCAGACCCTGCAGGGTCTGGTTTTTTGTGGTTCTTCTCAGCGGCGGAAGAGTCCTTTTTTCTTTTCATAAGGCTCCGAAGCGAAAGACACGACACGGTAGCCGGTCGGGTCGAGCGCCGCATGGAGCGATTCTTCGGAAACGGGTTCTTCGCTGATAATCTCAGTCACGTTTTTTGTGTGAGAGGATTTGACCGACTTTACGTTGATATTTCTCCGGATGGCATCGTTGACGTGGGATTCACACATGCTGCAGGCCATGCCGTCGATACCGACAGTAGTTTTGAACATCTTATTTCTCCTTGATCATGCTGTGCCATTCCTGAAGGGAACGGACGTTGCCCTTGCCGTCTTCCTTGACGTACAGGATGCCTTCCGCAGCGGCGCGGGCGGCTGCGACGGTCGTGATGTACGGAATACGGTTCTTGATGGCCGCTTTCCGCAGGTAGGAGTCGTCATGGGCGGATTCCTTGCCGGCGGGAGAGTTGACGATGAGGTCGATGTCTCCGTTGGTCATGAGGTCCATGATGTTCGGGCGGCCTTCATAGAGCTTGAGGACTTTCTCGGCCTCGATGCCGGCGGCGTTGATCGTGTCGCAGGTGGTGCCGGTGGCAACGATGCTGAAGCCGGCGTCCTTGAAGAGTTTCGCGACTTCCACGATCTCATCTTTGTCCTTCCGGTTAACGGAGATGAGGACGGTGCCTTCAAGGGGCAGAGTGGCGGAAGCGCCTTCTTCGGCTTTGAAGAACGCGCCGCCCGGAGTCCGGGAAATGCCGAGGACTTCGCCGGTGGACCGCATTTCGGGGCCGAGGACCGGGTCGACTTCCTGGAACATCTTGAAGGGGAAGACGGCTTCCTTGACGCCGTAGTACGGGATATCGCGCTCACCAAGCTTCGCGACCGGAGATTCGCGGCCGGTCAGCTCGGAGGTGATGATGTCGGTGGCCAGCGGGACCATGGAGATGCCGCAGACCTTGGAGACCAGCGGGACCGTACGGGAGGCGCGCGGGTTGGCTTCAAGGACATAGACGACGCCGTTTTCAATGGCGTACTGCATGTTCATGAGGCCGACGACGTGCATCTCTTCGGCGATCTTTCTGGTGTAGTCCTTGATGGTTTCCAGCGCGTCTTCCGGAATGTGCTTGGAGGGCAGGATGCAGGCGGAGTCACCGGAGTGTATGCCCGCAAGCTCGATGTGCTCCATGACGGCCGGAACGTATGCGTGGGTGCCGTCCGCGATGGCGTCTGCCTCACACTCGAGCGCGTGGTTCAGGAAGCGGTCGATGAGGATGGGACGGTCCGGCGTGACGCCGACTGCCGCCTTCATGTATTCGGCCATGGCTTCGTCATCGTAGACGACTTCCATGCCGCGGCCGCCAAGGACGTAGGACGGGCGGACCATGACGGGATAACCGATGCCGTTCGCGATTTCAATAGCTTCCTCGACCGTAGTGGCCATGCCGGCTTCCGGCATGGGGATGCCGAGTTTGTCCATCATGGCGCGGAACTGGTCGCGGTCCTCCGCGAGGTCGATGACTTCGGGGGAGGTGCCGAGGATCTTGACACCGTTCTTTTCCAGGTCGGCCGCGAGGTTCAGCGGAGTCTGGCCGCCGAACTGGGCGATGACGCCAACCGGTTTTTCTTTGTAGTAGATGCTGAGGACGTCTTCGAGCGTCAGCGGCTCAAAGTACAGCTTATCAGAGGTATCGTAGTCGGTGGAGACCGTCTCGGGGTTGCAGTTGACGATGATGGTCTCAAAGCCGAGCTTCTTCAGGGACTGTGCCGCGTGGACGCAGCAGTAGTCGAATTCGATGCCCTGGCCGATACGGTTCGGGCCGCCGCCGAGGATCATGACTTTCGGCTTCTCCTCGGAGATGGGGTTGTTGTCCACATTGTGGTAGGTGGAATAGTAGTAAGCACTGTTGTCCGTGCCGTAGACGTGGACCGCGTCCCAGGTCTCGTTGAGTTCGAGTTTGGTGTGCGCGTTCCAGATCTCGTCCTCGGAGACTTCGAGGACTTCGGACAGGTATTTGTCGGAGAAGCCGTCTTTCTTTGCCTGAACGATCATGTCGTCCGGCGGGACCTGACCTTTATAAGCCAGAAGGGCTTCTTCCTCTTCGACGAGTTCCTTCATCTGCTCGATGAAGTATTTTTTGACCTTCGTCAGGTCGTGGATCTCGTCGACCGTGGCGCCCTTGCGAAGCGCTTCATACATGACGAAGTGGCGCTCCGAGGACGGGGTGACGAGTTTCTGCAGGAGTTCCTCCTTGGAAAGCTCGTGGAAGTTGGATACATAGCCGAGACCGTAGCGGCCTTTTTCCAGGGAGCGGATGGCTTTCTGGAACGCTTCCTTGTAAGTCTTGCCGATGCTCATGACTTCGCCGACGGCGCGCATCTGCGTGCCGAGCTTGTCTTCGACGCCTTTGAATTTCTCAAAGGCCCAGCGGGCAAACTTGACAACGACGTAGTCGCCGTCCGGTTTGTACTTGTCGAGGGTGCCGTACTTGCTGTCCGGCAGTTCGGCCAGCGTAAGCCCGGTGGCCAGTTTTGCCGAGACGAGGGCGATCGGGAAACCGGTCGCTTTCGACGCAAGCGCGGAAGAACGGGAGGTACGGGGGTTGATCTCGATGACGATGATACGGTCGGAGACCGGGTCGTGAGCAAACTGGACGTTCGTGCCGCCGATGACGCCGATGTGCTCAACGATTTTATACGCCTGTTCCTGAAGGCGATCCATGACGTCCTGGGAGATGGTCAGCATGGGAGCGGTGCAGAAGGAGTCGCCGGTGTGGACGCCCATGGGGTCGACGTTCTCGATGAAGCAGACCGTGATCATGTTGTTGTCCTTGTCACGGACGACTTCGAGCTCGAGCTCTTCCCAGCCGGTGACACATTCTTCGACCAGGACCTGATGGACCAGCGAGGCCTGCAGGCCCCGGGCACAGACGGTCTTCAGCTCTTCCTTGTTGTAGACGAGGCCGCCGCCTTCGCCGCCCATAGTGTAGGCGGGACGCAGGACGACCGGATAGCCGAGGCGGTCGGCGATTTCCAGAGCCTCTTCGACGGAGTAGGAGATTTCGGAACGGGCCATCTCGATGCCGAGCATGTCCATGGTCTTCTTGAACTCGATACGGTCCTCGCCACGCTCGATGGCGTCGACCTGGACACCGATGACCTTGACATTGTATTTGTCGAGGATGCCTTCTTTATACAGTTCGGAAGCAAGGTTCAGACCGGACTGACCGCCAAGGTTCGGCAGAAGGGCGTCCGGGCGCTCTTTGGCGATGATCTGCTCCAGACGGTCGACGTTCAGGGGCTCGATATACGTGACGTCCGCCATTTCCGGGTCCGTCATGATGGTGGCGGGGTTGGAGTTGACGAGAACGATCTCGTAACCGAGGCTCCGGAGGGCCTTGCAGGCCTGGGTGCCGGAGTAGTCGAATTCGCAGGCCTGACCGATGATGATGGGGCCGGAACCGATGATGAGTACTTTATGGATGTCTGTTCTTTGCGGCATAAAGAAACCTCCCATTCCTTCTGTTGGTAAAATTTTCGTGTAATACTATACCATAATTCCAAGTACAATAAAATAAAAAATAAGCGTCTGCAGCGTGAAAATTTTTTGGGTTGCATTTGCGGGTTTTGGTCACTATGATAGAAGCAGAACAAAACCCTTGGCATAATAAGGAGAACAGTCTCATGAAATATAGAATCCTGGTCTTTGCCGCGGTCCTGACGGCAGCCCTTCTGCTGCTGACCGCGTGTCAGCCCAAACAGGAGGAAGAGGATAACGCCGCAAAGATCGCTTCTTATTCCGATTACGGCAACGTTCCGGACTACGGCGATGTATCCGGGGTCAAACCGGATGAGGCGCTGGCAGAGACTGCCGCGGCCCGCCTGAACGCAGACCCGGAGACCGTGAAAGTATATGCGCTGAATGAGGACTCCGCGGCGTTCATCGAGACGTGGCAGGAAGAACTGAAGAGCCGCGGCTTTGAGCAAAGCGCCGATATGGAAGAAGGTGGCAACACCGTCACCTGGTATAACGAAGACAAACGGGTCGGAGTGGTCGCCGGCTACATGGACACCGATCAGAAAGACGGTATGGACGCTCTGGCCGTCCTGCTGGTCGACAAATCGACCGATGCACAGTACATCAACATCGATTATGAAACGGTCCAGGAAGCCTGGAGCAATGCCAATAACGGCGGCAGTTTCTATATCGATGAGAAGAAAATCTATGGCTACGGCTTTATCGGTTCTGCCTCCGACGGGTTCCTGGTGAAGAACACCGACAGTTCGAATGCCGTCATGCTCGTGGAAGACGCATCGCCGAAATTCGTCCAGGAAGTCGACAAGACGGTCTATGCCTATCTGGCCGGGCGCATCGTCGCGGTCGACACGAAGGAAAAAGACCCCGAGGAAGCCGTTACGACACTGACCGACGTCAAAGTCCGATCCCTGCAGTATTACAACGACAAACTTTGGTACACGACGACGGACGGCCTGTATCAGGCGGAGCCGGACGGTTCCGGAGAAGTCCAGATTTCCGGAAAAGCCATGCGGTCCGCTTACCTCGTCGGCGATAAGGTGTATTACCGCGACGCGGAAGACGGGAATACCGAGCACGCGTTCAGCCTTCTGACGCTGGCGGATACCCGTATGACGGAGGAGAGCGCTTCCAGTTTCTTCCTCGGCAGCAAAGGGTACGGTTATTACATCACCGAGCGGGAACTGACCGCGGAAGAGCCGGATGAGGAAGAGGCCGATGCGGAAGAAGCGGCCGAAGAAACTGCGGCGGAAGAAGCAGAGGAAACGGCAGCAGAGGAAACGGCAGCAACCGATGCGGAAGAGCCGGAGACGGCGCTGACACTGGTGCGGATCGCCCTGAAGGACGGCTCAACGGAAGAGCTGGCAACGGTCGAACCGAATACGGCTCTGGTCGGTATCAACGGTAAGGTGTACTACGTATCCGATGAGCACGACGGACAGATCTATGCGGTCCCGAAAAAGGGCGGCGAAGCCAAACGGGTCGTCCGGGACGAGGATTGTCGGAAACTGATGACGTTCCACGATATGCTGCTGTATTATGACTATGATGACGAGACCGACGACGGGCTGGAACACATTTATATCAGCACGACGGACGGTTTTATGAAGAGCGACATCCTGTTCCTTGAATAAAAAGACATTTGAAAAAGCGTTCCCGTTACGGGAACGCTTTTTTTGTTACAGGGAATATTTTTTCTGCCCGAAGAAGGGGTAAGTCGCATAGTAATAAATGACAAGTGCACCGGCGCTGATCGCCCAGGACGCGGGGTAACAAATCGCGATACTTTCTTCGCCGTGGATGACGAAGACACAGGCGATGAGGACCAGGAAGCGAACAAAATAATTGAAGCCGATATTCATGCTCATGGTCAGGCGATTCTGCCCGAGCCCCTCCAGACTGGAGGAAAGCAAGGTGGTGGCGGCATAGAACGCGTAATAGTGAGAGACCAGCGTCAGAAGCCGCATGCCGACGATCGTAACGTCCGGGTCGTGGGACAGCATCATGAAAACGGGCGGCCCGATCAGCTGAAGGAGCGGGATCAGCAGGAGGGTATAGACGACGGCCAGAAGCAGCATGGGTGTGACCGCGTTCATCAGTTCCCGGTTGCTGCCGGACTCATAGTATTCCGCGGAAAGCCGGCGCGCAGGGGTCCGCAGCGCGTGGATCGGAACGAACAGCGCTTCCTGCAATACGAAGAACAGGGAGAAGGCCGCAATGACGGTGATGCCGAGCTCGTTGATGAAATACTGCATAAAAACAGCGAAAAAACCGCCGAGAATGGTCGTAATGATGCCGGTCCGTTCCTCCCGGATGACTTCCAGATAGAGTTTTCGGTCGATTTGTGTCGGGGTCCTTGCGTTCAGTCTTCGACGGACCTGCAGGATGATGTGCGTATTGATGACTCCTGCGGTCGTCTGGGCGATGACCGCGGAGACCGCGCACCCGGTGAGCCCCCAGTCGAACAGACCGACAAAAATATAGCCGAAACCGAAATGGAGCGCGATCGCGCTGACTTCGGCAAGGATCGGCGGGGTGTGTTCACCCAGCTGGTTCAGAATAACCGTCGTGACACTGAAATAGAGGATCGGGATGTATGTGAAGGAGAAGTAGCGCAGAAAGGTGATGGTTTCCGGGACGATCTCCTCCGGTGTGTGCAGGCCGATGACATAAACTTTGGAAAGCAGGATGGCAGCCAGTGTGCTGAGGACGCCGACGATCACCGTGGAGAGCATGGACGTGTTGATGGCGTTCTGGATCTTGTGGGGGTCGTTGTCTTTTCGCGCACGCTCCATGACCAGACCGGTGCCGGTTGCCAGGGGGGCAAAAAAGCCGGCTGCCAGAGTCGTATAAGCGGAAACGACTCCGTACGTCGCGATTTTCGTGTAGTCCATGAACATCGCCATGAAAATATAGTTGATAAAGTTCATGAAAAAGACCAGGAAGGAGGCCATGAACGCCGGGAAAGCGTATCGCACCATTTTTCGCAGGACGTCACGCGTGATGAGCCGTTGTTCACTCATGCTCGGATGTGTTGCCATGCCATCCCTCCTTTCAAAAATCGTTCACCCTAAATTGTATTCGAATCGCAGGAATTACGCAACAGAAACGAAATAATTAAATTGCGAACAATGAATCGTTGCCCATGGCTAACTTTTTATGTAATATAGTAATTTGAAAAAGGTTAGCGAAAGCTAATTGTTCTGTAAAGCTGAAGGAGTGTTAAGCCTATGATGCCATTGAATTTTGCCGAACCCGGAAAGGATTATCAAATCCTGAAAGTCGGCGGAAATCCTGCGGTCAAAAAGCATCTTGAAGAACTCGGCTTTGTGGTCGACGGGACGGTTCAGGTCATTAACACACTGGGCGGGAACCTGATCGTCAACGTCAAGGAGACGAGGGTCGCCATCAGCAAAGAGATGGCTCAGAAGATCATGGTCTGAGCTTTGGAATAAAGGGGGTTAACACGATGAAAACACTGCGCGATGCTGCCATTGGGGACGATGTCGTCGTCAAGAAACTGCACGGCGAAGGCGCTGTCAAACGCCGCATCATGGATATGGGCGTTACCAAAGGCGCGTCCATCCACGTTCGCAAGGTAGCACCTCTCGGGGACCCGGTCGAAGTCACGATCCGCGGCTACGAGCTGTCCATCCGGAAAGAGGACGCGGAAAAAATCGAAGTGGAATAATCGAGAAATAGAAAGGGAAAACCTATGGATACGCGCATTGCCCTCGCGGGCAACCCGAACTGTGGTAAAACCACATTGTTCAATGCACTGACCGGTTCCAACCAGTACGTTGGCAACTGGCCCGGCGTTACCGTGGAGAAAAAAGAAGGTAAACTCCGCAACCACGAAGGGGTCACCATCACGGACCTTCCCGGCATTTATTCGCTCTCTCCTTATACTCTGGAAGAGGTCGTTGCCAGAAACTACCTGATGGAAGAAAAACCGGACGCCATTATCAATATCATTGACGGCACCAACCTCGAACGGAACCTGTACCTCACGACTCAGCTCGTCGAGCTCGGCATCCCGACCGTCGTTGCCATCAACATGATGGACGTTGTCGAAAAGAACGGCGACAAAATCGACACGGTCAAGCTTGCCAAAAAACTCGGCGTCCCGATCGTTGAAATCTCCGCTCTGAAGGGGACCGGTGTCCTCGAAGCGGCGGAGGCTGCCATCAAGGCAGCGGAAGACGAAGCTGTCCCGGCGTTCCAGAGCTTCTCCGCGGACATCGAAAGCGCTCTCCGCGAGATCGAAGGGGCAGCGCTGGCGGATATCCCGGCGGAACAGCGCCGCTGGTATGCGGTCAAGCTGTTCGAGCGGGACGACAAGCTCCTTGCTTCCATGAATCTTCCGGAGGGCATCCTCTCTTCGGTCGAAAAGACCGTTGCCGCGGTCGAAGCGGCGGAAGACGATGATGCCGAATCCATCATCACAAACGAACGTTACAACAAAATCGCCGAAATCATTTCGGACAGCTACGTCAAGCAGACTGCCGGAAAGCTCTCCACCAGCGACAAGATCGACCAGATCGTCACGAACCGCTGGCTCGGCCTTCCGATCTTCATCGCGGTCATGTTCCTTGTGTACTACGTCTCGGTCACGACCGTCGGCACCTGGGCTACGGACTGGGCGAATGACGGCGTCTTCGGTGACGGCTGGCATCTGTTCCACATCGGCACGACCGAATACAATGACGCTATGGACGAATTCGCGCAGCAGTTTGTCTTCACCGATGAAGTCAAGGCAGCTGCCGACGGCGCGGTGGAAGCCGGCGTCGTGGGCGCGGAAGACGTACAGGCTGCCATTGCGGACGGTTCTTTCGGCGACTTCGATGAGGCGTTTGGCTCTTATGGCGACGCTATGGCAGAAGCCGGCTTTGACGTGGGCGACATCGTGGATGAGGCCCTCGAGTCCGAAGCTGTCCCGAACCCCGCCAATTACGGTGTCTGGGTCACCGGTATTCCGGTCATGGTCGAGCAGTGGCTCGACGCAGTCAACTGCACTGACTGGCTGAAGGGGCTTATTCTTGACGGTATCATCGGCGGTGTCGGCGCCGTCCTCGGCTTCGTACCCCAGATGATGGTCCTCTTCATCTTCCTCGCGTTCCTCGAGTCCTGCGGTTACATGGCCCGAGTCGCGTTCATCCTGGACCGTATTTTCCGCAAATTCGGCCTTTCCGGTAAATCCTTCATCCCGATCCTCATCGGAACGGGTTGCGGCGTTCCCGGTATTATGGCCTCCCGTACTATCGAAAACGAGCGTGACCGCCGTATGACGATCATGACCACTACGATGATCCCCTGCGGCGCGAAACTGCCGATCATCTCCATGATCGCGGTCGCTCTCTTCGGCGGTGTCTGGTGGGTCGGACCGAGCGCCTACTTTTTAGGTATCGCTTCCATCATCGTCTCCGGCATCATGCTGAAGAAGACCCGCCCCTTCGCGGGTGAACCGGCTCCCTTCGTCATGGAGCTTCCGGCCTATCATATGCCGACCGTCGGTGCCATCCTCCGCAGCATGTGGGAGCGCTGCTCGTCCTTCATCAAGAAGGCCGGCACCATCATCCTTCTGGCGTCCATCGTCATCTGGTTTGGCTCTGTCTTCGGAAAAGGCGGCTTCGACCCCGACATGGAACTGGAAGACAGTATCCTCGGTATGATCGGCAACGCCATCAAGTGGATCTTCGCGCCGCTCGGCTTTGACGATATCCGCGCTACCATCGCGACCATCATGGGCCTTGTCGCCAAAGAAGAAGTCGTCGGCGTCTTCGGCGTTCTCGACTTTGCGAACCTTACTCCGCTGGCCGGCTATGCTTTCCTCGCGTTCAACCTGCTTTGCGCCCCCTGCTTCGCGGCGATCGGCGCCATCCGCAGAGAGATGAACAACGCGAAATGGACCTGGTTTGCCATCGGTTATCAGTGCGTTTTCGCATATTGTGTCGCTCTGATCATTTATCAGGTCGGCATGGCGGTCGCCGGTACGGCGAATCCGATCGGACTCATCGTCGCGCTCGCAATCCTCGGCCTTATGTGCTTCCAGCTCTTCCGGCCCTATAAGGAAGCGACGACGCTGACGGAAGAAGTCAAAGTTTCCAAAACGAAGTGATTCCGTTATACTGGAAACCGAAAGAAGGTGTTTCCTGTGACTTGGCTTTCCGCAAATGCGGGGACCATCCTGGTCCTGCTTATCCTGATTGCCGCGGTCGGAGCCATCATTTATAAAATGATCAGCGACCGGAAAAAGGGGATCACCGTCTGCGATACCTGTGTCAGCGCGGACAACTGCGCCATCCACGCTGCCGGCAAAACCTGCGGGAACCCGCAGGACAAACTGGCGGATATGGAACCGCAGGTAAAGAAAATCAAATAATACGGATAAAACCACCATGAAAATTCATGGTGGTTTTATTGTGCACAATGCGTTATAATATGCAGTTGAAATGTGGGGATCAACTATTTTTAGATTTCATTACTGAAAGGAAGGAACCCAAAATGCCGGAATATACTCCTTGTAAAGTCTGTCTCGTCGAAGGTTATCTCGGCGCCGGCAAGACCACGCTTCTCAATAAAGTCCTGGCACAGCCCAACGGACACCGCATCGCCGTCATCGTCAATGACATCGGCGAGATCAACATCGACGCCCGCCTCATCGAAAAGAGCGGCGGCGGCGTTACCATGCAGGACGGCGACCTCATCCCGCTGACCAACGGCTGCATCTGCTGCACGCTTTCCGAAGACCTGGCGCAGCAGCTGTCCGACCTTGCCTGCACCAACAAATATGATTACATCGTCATCGAGGCGTCCGGGATCTGCGAACCCATGCCCATCGCTCAGACCATTACGATGATGAGCGAAGCCACCAAACGACAGAATATGCCGGAGATCGTCCACCTCGACAACATCGTGGCAGTCGTTGACGCGGCGCGTCTGAAGGACGAGTTCAACTACGGTGAAGTCCTCCGGGTCGTTCCGGAAGACGAAGAAGACCTTGCTTCGCTCCTCATCCAGCAGATCGAGTTCTGCGATACCATCATGCTGAACAAAGTCGACCTGTGCACCGAAGCGGAACTCCAGCAGATCGAAGCGGTGCTCCGCGCCCTCCAGACCAGAGCGAAGATCATCCGCTGCGAATACGGCGATGTGCCGCTGGACGAAGTCCTCGACACGGACCGTTTTGACTATGAAGCCGTCGCTATGTCGGCCGGCTGGATCCAGGCCATTGAAAGCGACGGCGAAGATCATGATGACCATGAGGAACACGAGCATCATGACCATGACCACGACGACCACGACCACGACGAGCATGAGCATCACCATCATCATGACCATGATGAGGAGGACCATGACGAACACGAGCACGGCCATGGCCACCATCACCACCATCACCACCACGGCGAGGGTGAACTTTACGAGTACAACATCCAGACCTTCGTCTTCGAAGACCGCAGACCCTTCGACATGGACAAACTGCAGCGGGTCTTCATGGACTGGCCGGTCAACGTCATCCGCACGAAGGGCTATGTCTGGTTCTCCGAGAACCCGAACGACGCTTTCATTCTGGAACAGGCGGGTCGTCAGGTCACCATCCAGCCCGACGGTATCTGGCTTGCTGCCGCCACGGAACGCGACCGTCAGGAGGCCTTCGCGGAGTACCCGGACCTTGCAAAAGACTGGGACGATGTGTACGGCGACCGTGTGAACCGTCTGGTCATCATCGGCCAGAAGCTCGATGAGGACGCGATGAAAGCGGCCATGGCGGACGCCATCGTCAAAGATTATCAGCTGTAAGCGTTCATCGACATTGGAAGAGAAAAGGGGAGTGCAAACTCCCCTTTTTATTGCTATAATAAGATGATTATATTCTATGGAAGGAGGAGCCTTCATGAAAGCGTTCGAAACCGGCTGGAAAGGCCTGATCAGCGGACTGTTTTTTGTCGTGGCGGTCGTCCTTCTTCTGCTGTCCGGGAGCTGCACGACATTTCTCATCAATGACTGGACGGAGCAGGTCTTCCTGACCCACGACTCCGCGGTGCGGAATGTTCTGTACCTTGCGCTCCTGCTGGGCGGTCTGTACGCGGTGACACGTATCCCCAAAGTGACCGAAGCGTTCCGCAAGGTCCGGGAGAGCGATCTTCTGTACGGAAAATGCCAGGCGGTACTGTTCCTGATCGCCGGCGCCATGGCGGAACTCTGGGTCTATGGGAACCAGATCATCCCGGAACAGGACCAGCTCTTTGTCCTGCAGGCGGCGGACCATCTGAATGTCGGAAACTATGACGATTTCCTGTCGGGCGGGTACCTCTCCATGTATCCGAACCAGACAGGCCTGCTGCTGCTCGAACTGCTCCTGACGAAGCTCTTCGGCGGCATGAACTATGTCATCTTTTATGAACTGAACGCCGCGGCCTATCTGGCGGTCCTGTGGCTGCTGTCTGCCCTTGCGGGCAAACTCGGCGCCGACAATCTGCAGAAACTCGGCACACTGATCCTTGGCATCTGTTTCCTGCCCCTGCTCTTTTACACGACCTTCCTCTACGGGAACCTTCTGGGGCTGGCTCTGGCGCTCGGTGCATTTTATTTTGAATTAAGCTATCTCGAATATCATAAGGTGCGCGACCTGGTGTTTGCGGTCCTGCTCATCGTCTTTGCGGGCGCCGTCAAAAACAATTACCTTATTTTCATGGTCGCCATCATCCTGCACGCGCTGGCGGAGGCGCTCCGGAAAAAGGAGTGGCGCAATGCCATGCTGGCTCTGATCGTGGTCGCCGTATACGCGCTGAACTCCTGGGGCTGTACCGCAGCGGTGGAGAAGAAGACCGGCGGTGATCTTTCAAATGGTGTTTCCACGTACGCGTTCATCGCCATGGGCCTGCAGGTCAACCCCGTCAAGTGTGACGGCTGGTATAACGAATTCAACAAGGAATCCTACATCGAGAGCGGGTATGATGCCGCAAAGCAGGCGGAGCTCGCCAAACAAAGTATTTCGGATTCCGTTCAGTATTTCAGAGAACCTTCGAACGCGGCGCAGTTCTTCCTGCGGAAAAACGCGTCCCAATGGGCAGATCCTCTGTTCCAGGGGCTCTGGACCTCGCAGGTCCGGCAGACCCAGAACGAACGCCCGGGCTGGCTGAACCGGGTGCTTTCTCCGAAGGGGTCCACAGCTCTGGCACAGGTGCTGGACGTGCTCCAGTTCTGGGCCGTGGCCGGCGCTCTGCTCTATCTGATCTTTGCCCGAAGAGACAAGTGGTTCTTTGAGAGTCTGCTGCTGCAGATCACCGTGCTTGGCGGCTTTGTGTTCCACTGCTTCTGGGAGGCGAAGAGCCAGTACACCTGGTCCTACTTTGTCCTGCTCCTGCCGCTGACGGTCCTGGGTTTCCGCGCCTTCACGGAGTGGCTGTCCGAACGTGTTTCGGAAAAGACGTTTGCGAAAACGGATGCCGTGAAGACCGGCGTGCTGGCCGCAGTCCTGCTTCTGACCGTGCTGCTGCCGCTCTCCGGGACCTTTGACTGTCTGTCCGCAGGCAGCCCCGCCTTTGCTGAATACCTGGGAGGTACGCTTTCATGACCAAACCTGTTTTATATATCGTCGTTCCCTGCTATAACGAGGAAGAAGTCCTGCCGGAGACCACGAAGCGGCTCCGCGCGAAAATGGATGAACTCCTGGCCGCGGGGAAGGTCTCCGAACAGAGCCGGGTCCTGCTGGTGGATGACGGGTCCAAAGACCGCACCTGGGAACTTATCGCGGGCTACCATGACGCGGATGACCTGTTCTCCGGCGTCAAACTGTCCCGCAACCGCGGGCATCAGAACGCGCTGCTGGCCGGTCTCATGACGGCAAAGGACCGCTGCGACGCGACCATTTCCATGGACGCCGACCTGCAGGATGATATCAACGCCATCGACGGCATGGTGGACGCATACCTTGACGGCTGCGACATCGTCTACGGCGTGCGTTCCGCCCGGGACACCGATACGTTCTTCAAACGGTTCACGGCCGAAGGCTTTTACAAAGTCATGGAACTCATGGGCGCCGAGATCGTGTTCAACCACGCGGATTACCGGCTCATGAGCAAACGGGCGCTCGAAGCGCTTTCGGAATACAAAGAAGTCAACCTGTTCCTGCGCGGCATGGTCCCCATGCTCGGTTTCAGGACAGGTACCGTGGAATACGAACGCGGCGAACGGTTCGCGGGCGTCAGCAAATATCCGCTGAAGAAAATGCTCGCTTTCGCACTGGACGGGATCACGTCTCTGTCGGACCGGCCCATCCAGCTGATCCTGTCGCTTGGCCTTGTCACGACAGCCTGCGGCGCGGCCTTCGTTCCCTTCGGCATCCGGAAGTATTACCGGTCCGGGAAAGAGGATGACACATCGCTCCTTTTATCCAACCTGTGGCTGGTCAGCGGACTCATCCTGACGTCGGTCGGCATTGTCGGCGACTATACCGGAAAGGTCTATCTCGAGACCAAACAGCGTCCGCGCTATATTATCGACATAATCATCGACAACTGAACACACCCTCATAGCCGGCTTTGACAAGTCGGCTATTCGCCCTTATTGACGTTCTGACAAGAAGGAGTTAACACAGAATGACCCTGAAACCACTGACGTCCCAAATCCGGGAATACAAGCGGGACACGATCCTGACGCCGACGTTTACGGCGCTGGAAGTCGTGATGGAAGTCCTGCTGCCCTATGTGACGGCCATGATTATTGACCGGGGTATTTCCGAAGGGAATATGAACAACATCCTGAAATACGGTCTTGCCATGCTCGGCATGGCGTTCCTGAGCCTGCTGTTCGGCGTTGCCGCGGGCTGGTTCGGCGCGTCCGCTTCCACGGGCTTCGCGCAGAATCTCCGGAAAGCCATGTACCGGAGCATTCAGGATTTTTCCTTCTCCAACATCGACAAATTCTCCACAGCGGGTCTGATCACCCGTATGACGACGGACGTCACGAATGTGCAGAATGCCTTCCAGATGATCCTCCGGATCGCGGTCCGCGCGCCTCTGACGCTCGTGTTTTCTCTGGCGATGTGTATCATCATCAACAAGCAGATCTCCCTGCTGTTCCTCGGAGTCCTGCTCATCGTCAGCCTTGTGGCCGTCTGGCTCGGGCTCCGGGTCATGAAACTGTTCAAGGAAGTCTTCAAACGGTACGATGATCTGAATGCGAGTGTCCAGGAGAACGTCTCTGCCATCCGCGTCGTCAAAGCCTTCGTCCGCGAAGACTATGAAGATGAGAAGTTCATGAAAGCGGCCTACAACCTGTACGACCTGTTCGTGAAGGCCGAGAAACGCATCGTGGTTATGATGCCCGGCATGATGCTCGCGGTGTACGCGGTCATGATCGGCATCTCCTGGTTCGGCGCGCAATTCATTGTCGCCGGCACCATGACGACCGGTAACCTGACCTCACTCTTCAGTTACGTCCTCAGCACGCTGTTCTCCCTGATGATGGTCGCCATGATCTTCGTTATGCTGACCATGAGTATGGCATCCGCTGAACGTATTTCCGAAGTGCTGACGGAAGAACCCGACATCGTGAACCCCGAGAACCCCCGCATGGAAGTGCCGGACGGCAGCATCCGTTTCGATAATGTGCATTTTACTTACAAAAAAGACGGGGAAGGCGATGAGAACCTTCATGACATCGATCTCTCCATCCGTTCCGGCGAGACGATCGGCATCATCGGCGGCACCGGCTGCGGCAAATCGACTCTGGTCAGCCTGATCAGCCGCCTGTACGATGTGGACGAGACCCCGGAAGGGGCAGCGGCTCCGTACGGCGCGGTCTATGTCGGCGGCCACGATGTCAAAGAATATGACCTCCAGACCCTCCGGGACAAGGTGTCCGTGGTCCTGCAGAAAAATGAACTGTTTTCCGGGACCATCCTGGACAACCTGCGCTGGGGCAAGGAAGACGCCACGGAAGAGGAATGTATCCGTGTCTGCAGGATCGCCTGCGCGGATGAATTCATTCAGGAAATGCCGGACAAGTATGAGACGAAGATCGAACAGGGGGGCACCAATGTCTCCGGCGGTCAGAAACAGCGCCTGTGCATTGCCCGCGCCCTGCTGAAAGACCCGAAGGTCCTCATCCTCGACGACTCGACGAGCGCCGTCGATACCGCGACGGAAGCTCGTATCCGCAAAAGCTTCGCGGAGGATATCCCGAATACGACCAAACTGATCATTTCCCAGCGGATCGCCTCCGTACAGGACTCCGACCGGATCCTCGTCATGGATGACGGCGGCATCAGCGGCTTCGGTACACATGAGGAACTGCTGGAAACCAACGATATTTACGCCGAAATCTACGAGACCCAGACCAAGGGCGGCGGCGATTTCGACGCACCGCAATAAGAAAGGAGGATGTGACATGGCAGCTGCAACCGCGACTCAAGCACAGGAAAAGCCGAAGACGGTCGGCCGTGGAAACAGACCTCCGAGAGGAGTCCGTATGGGGAGCAGTGTTCAGGTCAAAGACCCATGGAAACTCTTTAAACGGGTCATGAATTATATGCTGAAAGGCTACAAATGGATCTTTGTCATCGTGGTCATCTGCATCATCTTTTCCGCCGTCGCGACCATCATCGGGACGTTGTTCATGCGTACACTGGTCGATGACTACATTGTCCCGCTGACCAAGATGGCGGACCCGGATTTCGGTCCGCTGGCAGCGGAGATCCTGAAGATCAGCGGCGTGCTTCTGGCCGGTGTGTTCAGTTCCTGGCTGTACAACCGCCTTATGATCAATGTGACGCAGGGCTCCCTGCGCCGGCTGCGCGTGGATCTGTTCCACAGGATGGAATCCCTGCCCATCAAATACTTTGACACCCATACCCACGGTGACATCATGTCCGTCTACACGAACGACGTCGACACCATGCGCCAGCTTATTTCCCAGAGTATCCCGCAGATCATCAGTTCGACGCTGACGGTCATCATGACCTTTGTCAGCATGATCGTCCTGAGTGTCCCGCTGACGATCCTGTCCGTCGTCATGGTCCTCGTGACTCTCGCGGTCGCCGCGGTGCTGGCCAAACAGTCCGGCAACTATTTTGCCGAACAGCAGGAGCGGCTCGGCGACACGAACGGCTACATCGAAGAGATGGTCAGCGGACAGAAGGTCGTCAAGGTCTTTACCCATGAGCAGAAAGCCATTGAAGGGTTCGATGTAAAAAATGACGCCCTGCGTACGAGTTCCAACAACGCGAACCGCATCGCCAACATCATGATGCCCATCAATGCCAACCTCGGAAATATTTCTTACGTTCTTTGCGCGGCCCTCGGCGGCGTGCTGGCCCTCAGCGGACACTTTGCCCTGACCATTGGTACGCTGATCGCCTTCCTGAACCTCAACCGGAACTTCAGCCAGCCGATCACACAGATCGCCCAGCAGGCCAACTCCATTATGATGGCACTGGCCGGCGCGCAGCGTGTCTTCGAACTGATGGACGCCGAACCGGAAACGGACAACGGCTATGTCACGCTGGTCAATGCCACGGAAGACAAAGACGGAAACCTGATGGAATGCGAGGAACGTACCGGGCGCTGGGCCTGGAAACATCCGCATCAGGCGGACGGCACCATCACCTATGAAGAGCTGAAAGGCGCGGTCACCCTGAACGGTGTGGACTTCGGCTACAGCGATGACAAAATGGTCCTGCACGACATCCAGATGTACGCGCAGCCCGGTCAGAAGATCGCTTTCGTCGGTTCCACCGGCGCCGGGAAAACGACCATCACGAACCTCATCAACCGGTTCTACGACATCCAGGACGGCAAGATCCGATACGACGAGATCAATATCAATAAAATCAAAAAGGCGGACCTGCGCCGTTCCCTCGGCATGGTCCTTCAGGATACGCACCTCTTTACGGGCACTGTCATGGACAACATCCGCTACGGGCGCCTTGACGCGACCGATGAAGAGTGCATTGCCGCGGCACAGCTGGCCAACGCGGACGCCTTTATCCGCCGCCTGCCGGACGGCTATAACACGATGCTGAAAGGCGATGGCGGCAACCTGTCTCAGGGACAGCGTCAGCTGCTGGCCATTGCCCGCGCGGCGGTCGCGGACCCGCCGGTCCTCATCCTGGATGAGGCGACGTCCTCCATCGACACCCGGACCGAACAGCTGGTTCAGCAGGGCATGGACGCTTTGATGACCGGTCGCACCACGTTCGTCATCGCGCACCGTCTGTCGACGGTCCGCAACGCGGACTGCATCATGGTCCTGGAGCAGGGCCGCATTATTGAGCGCGGCACCCACGACGAGCTGCTCAAACTCAAAGGAAAATACTATCAGCTGTACACCGGCAACCCGGCGGAAATCCCGCCGAACTTTGCCTCGGAATTACAGACTGACACGGAATACACGGAGGAAGCATGACTGAACAGGAAGCGAACGAGAGACTCATCCTCGTAACGGTGGACGACAAGGAAATCGGCACGCTCGGAAAAGAGGAAGTCCATAAGCGGGGCCTGCTCCACCGGGCCTTCTCCGTCTTCCTGTATGACGGAGAATATATGCTGCTCCAGAAACGGGCAGAGGGGAAATACCACTCCGGCGGTCTCTGGACGAATGCCTGCTGTTCGCACCCGCGGGCGGGGGAGGACCTGGAAGAGGCCGTTCACAAACGCATGCGGCTGGAAATCGGTCTGGATACCGATGTCCGGGAGGTCTTCTCGTTTACGTACCTCACACAGTTCGCGGAGGACCTCTACGAATATGAGTATGACCATGTCTTCCTCGGAACGTACGATTCGTCACAGCCGATCGTCCTTGACCCGGAGGAAGCTTCCGACTACCGCTGGGTGAGTCTGACCGACCTCAAACAGGAACTTCTGCTGGAACCGGAAACGTTTACGAGCTGGTTTCTTATTGCCATTTCCAAAGTCCTTCCGATCATTGAACAGGAGAATGCGCTGAAATATCAGGAAGCGCAGGAACTGCAGCGGGTCGGGGAGAAGGAGTAAACAAAACCGCATAAAACCAGTAACACCCTGCCGCCGGCAGGGTGCTGTTTTTCGCTACATTTGGTAGACTTCTGCCTTGTTTTACACTACATATAATGTTATAATTTAGTGATTATAGATTCCTGTACCTTTCTGGAGGCACTTCATGTATAAGAAATCGGTCTTTTCCTGGCTCAAACACTGGGACTTCATGCTGCTCGACTTCCTCGTCATGCAGCTGAGCCTCATTGTTGCCTACGGTATTTTCAGAGGCGGCCTGGTCTATTCTTCCGATGTGTACCGCGTGGTCGCGGTCTCCCTGCTGCTGTCCCAGTTCCTCGTCGTCTTTTTCCTTGCGACTTTTAAGAACGTTCTGAAGCGGGGCTACTATCTGGAATTCGTCTCGTCGGTCAAGCATGCGGTCGGCGTCGTTCTGGTCGACCTTGCCATGCTGTTCTTCCTGCACTACAGCGGCCTGTTCTCGCGGAAGATCTACGTGACCATGATCGTCATCTATTTTGTGCTCGCGTATCTGGCCCGAATCGGACTCAAGGCCTTCCTGTACAAAACGAACCGTGTGACGGAAGGCAACCGGTCGGTCGTCATCATCAGCACGAAAGAACTGGTCGACGGCGTCGTGGATAACTTCAACGAACCCCAGTTCCGCAGCATGAAGATCGTCGGCATCCACATCGTGGATGAGCCGGACCCGCAGCAGACATACGGTGACATCCCGGTCCTGGGCGAGAACGACGACATCATGGACTTCATCTGCCACGGATGGGTGGACGAAGTGTTCATCCGTCTGCCGGAGAACGTGTCGGTCCAGGAGAACCTGATGGATCAGCTCATCACCATGGGTGTCACGGTTCACAACTGTATCATTACTCCGGAAGACATGACCGAGATGTATGTCGAGCGCTTCGGCAACTACACGGTCCTGACGAACAGCGTCAAACTGGTCACCTACCAGCAGATGTTCTATAAACGCGTTCTGGACATTTTCGGCGGTATCGTGGGCTGTCTCATCACGCTCCTCATCATGATTTTCATCGGACCCATTATTTTCATCAAATCGCCGGGTCCCATCTTCTTCAAGCAGACCCGTATCGGAAAGAACGGCAAGAAGTTCAAGATGTACAAGTTCCGCAGCATGTACATGGACGCCGAAGAGCGCAAGAAAGAGTACATGGCGCAGAACAAGATGGACGGGCTCATGTTCAAAATGGACGACGACCCGCGCATCATCGGTTCCGAGAAGAAGGACAAGGACGGCAACCCGAAGGGTATCGGCAACTTCATCCGCAATACATCGCTCGATGAATTCCCGCAGTTCTTCAATGTCCTGAAAGGCGATATGTCCATCGTCGGCACACGGCCTCCCACAGTGGACGAGTGGGAACAGTACGACCTGAAACACCGCGTCCGCATGAGCATCAAGCCCGGCATTACCGGACTCTGGCAGATCAGCGGCCGCTCGGATATCACCGACTTCGACGAAGTCGTTCGTCTGGATTCTGACTACATCCAGAACTGGAACCTTGGTTCCGACATCAAGATCATTCTGAAAACCATTGTGGTCGTCCTGAAACGGGACGGCGCCGAATAACTAGGAAGGGGCCTTTCAATGGCGATCGGTAAAAGCTCCAAAAAGAAACAGCACAGAACGTCCGCGGACTTTCTGCTTGCCTCCGGACCGAACGTTCCGTTCAATTACGTGGAATCGTTCAAGAGCCTCCGTACGAACCTGAACTTTATTGCGGCAACGGAGAAAATGAACACCATTATTCTGACGAGCGCTATTCCCGGGGAAGGGAAGTCCAACACCGCCATCAATCTTGCGATTTCGCTGGCGGAGGACAACAAGAGCGTTGTCGTTGTCGACTGTGACCTGCGCAAGCCGTCCCTCAACCGATACCTGAAGCTGGGACATAATTTCAAGGGCGTCACGGACATCCTGACCGGGAACGCCACGGTGGAAGACGCGCTCATCCGCTTCGAGGACCTGAAGATCAACGTCCTCGTGGCCGGCGCCGTGCCGCCGAACCCCTCGGAAATGCTTTCCGCGGAACCCATGGAACAGCTCATCGCGGACCTCAAAAACTCTTTCGACTACGTCCTGCTGGATACCCCGCCTGTGTCAGTCGTCACGGACGCCGCCATCCTCGGTAAGTACGCGGACGGCGCGGTCCTCTGTGTCCGCTCCAACTACGCTCCGAAAGAAACCGTGCAGCTGGCCAAGGAGCGGCTGACGAACGTCGGCATCCGCATTCTGGGCGTGGTCCTGACCGGCTTCGACGCGAAGAAAGATTCCAAACAATCCGCCTACTCGTACACCTACGAATACGAATATAAGAGCAACTGAGTTATGACCGACCTGCATTGCCACCTGCTGCCCGGCATCGATGACGGCGCGAAAGACACGGACATGTCCCTCCAGCTGCTCCGGCAGGAGCGGAACCAGGGCGTGACCAACATCGTCTTCACCAGCCATTACCATCCGGACCGCACCGAGTTCCACACGTTTTTGAAGCAGCGGAACGCCGCCTTCGGCTCGCTGATGAAAGCGGTCGAGGCCTCGGACTCCTCGTTTGACTTCAGCTACAAGCTGGGTGCCGAAGTTTATTATTCCCCCAAGCTTGCGGAACTGGATGTCGAAAAGCTGTGCTTTACCCGCACGCCCTATCTGCTGATGGAGTTTTCCTTTACGCATGAACCGGCGTTCCTGAACGAGGTGGTCTTCGGCCTGCAGACCCGCGGCATCCGCCCTGTCTTCGCCCATGTCGAACGGTACGAATGGCTCCGGGACCGTCCGGACCTGCTGTTCAACTTTGCCGACGCGGGCGTCATCCTGCAGTCCAACGCGGGCGCGCTCCTGCGGGAGGGAGAAACCTCCAAATACATTACCCAGCTCATTGAGTGGAACCTGGTCAAGGTGCTCGCCTCCGACGCGCACCACCCGGAAAAACGCCCGGCGGACCTTGGGTCCGGACTCATGTTCGTATCGGACCACCTCGGGCGGGACCGCGCGCGGGAACTCCTGCAGAACGGCAACCGCATGTTCCGCGGGGAAGACGTGATCGACAATCCGCCCATCCTGCCGAAGCGCCGTTTCGGCCGCTGGGTTTGAACACTAGATTGATAAAGGACGATCCAAACGCATGGAAGAGCAAAAGCAGAATTCTTCCAAACTGAATAAGACCTCTTCGGTCAAACCGAAAAAAACGACCGCCGTCTCCGAAACCGGGGAACGGCGTGTTGTGCTGTCTGCGAACGATGACCCGCTGGAGTTCCTGAAAGAAGAACAGGATAAGCTGTCGGAAGAGATCGCGAAGGGACAGGAAATCGACGAAGCGCTGAAAAAGAAGCTGACGACGGAACAGGAACCCGAAGAATTCGTTCTGAACCCCTCTAAGAAAGAGGCCAACCGAGAAGCGGAACAGGCCTGGGAGGCCGCCAAAAAAGAAATGGCGATCCGCTCGGACGAAGAGTCCTTCGACTGGGTGCGCGAGGAAACGAGCGCGGAACCGGAAGGGGAAGACCACGAGGAATATGTACCGCTGCCGGCCGATCGCGGGAAACGGGACAGAACGACGCCGGCCGAACGGCGGGATATGGGCTATGACCGTACGAAACAGGTTATTGCCATCCTGCTCATCCTGGTGGCCATGGCGGTCTCCGTCGGCGGCTTCGTGCTCGACAAAATGGACCTCATCCAGTTCGAGAACGGCGATAAAAAGGAGCAGACGACGACCGAAGTCGACGTCACGGACCTCAAAGACGAGGCCAACGCCATTACCGAAGAAGAACTGAAAGGTCTGCAGTACCAGAGCGATTACCCGGACCTCCCGAAAGGTGACGTCTACCGGGACCCGAACGTCGTCAACATCCTGCTGCTCGGCACGGACGAGCGCACAACAAGGTTCAACACCAATGCCCGTTCGGACTCCATGATCCTCGTGTCCATCAACACAGAAAAACATACCGTCAAACTCGGCAGCTTTGAGCGCGGCACCGGCGTGCCCATCCTCGAAGGCGAGTATAAGGGCCAGTATGACTGGCTGACCCACTGCTTCCGCTACGGCGGTTCCGAACTGGTCATGGAAGAGATCCAGGCCTGTTACCTGCTGGACGTCGGACATTATGTCCGCACGAATATCCGGGCCTTCATGGAACTCATCGACGTGGTCGGCGGCATCAACGTCTACCTGTCCGTGGAAGAGGCCGACTACATCAACCACTGGTACAAGTACCGTTACGCCACGAACCATGTCCGGGAAATGGACATCCAGGAAGACCTGCACTCCGTGTCGGTCGGGGAGAACCACTTGAACGGCGCCACGGCCATGCTGTACGCCCGCTGCCGCGCCATCGACAACGACTTCGGGCGCATGAAACGCCAGCGCATCGTCATGCAGGCTATTTTCGACCAGATCAAAGACCTCAGCATCCCGGAACTGAATAACATGCTGAACACCATGCTGCCGCTCATCCAGACAAACTTCACACGCGGAGAGCTGGCGACCCTCGTTCTAGAGGTCCCGAACATCCTCGACGGCGAGTTCGAAACGATCCAGCTGCCCGAAAGCTCGACTTACGGCAGTATGCGGGGTATGGAGGGCCGCAGCCTGTTCGCGGTCGACTTCCAGCGCAACGCGGAAGACCTGAGGGAGTTCCTGTACGAATGACCGAAGAAACAACCCTGTTGTTTTTACAAGTGTGTTTATGCTAATATAGAAGAGATAAGAGCCTTTGAATACAGAGAGGAGAAAATCAAATGGCAAACAAAGTTACCAATTACCCGACCATCCTTGTTCACGGCTTCCTCGGCGTCGGTCCGGATGACTACTTCAGCTATCTGTACAGATATTTCGGATCGTTCACGAAGGACCTCAGAAAGCACTGGATCAATGACCTCGGCTACGAAGTCTACCAGCCCGCTCTTGGCCCCTTCACCGGCATGTGGGAACGTTCCTGTGAACTCTATGCCTACATTTTCGGCGGTACCGTTGACTACGGTGTCTACCACTCCGAAAAGCACGGCATCAAGCGTTTCGGCCGCACCTATCCCGGCGTCCTGACGGACCTCGGTACTCCCGGCGACCACGCGAAAGTCAATCTGATCGGCCATTCCTTCGGCGGCCCGACCGTCACCATGTTCGCCTGGATCATGACCGAAGGCTGCAAGGAAGAGCTCGCTGCCACTCCGGCGGACGAAGTCTCCGATTTCTTCAAAGGCGGCAAGGGCGATCTGCTCCATTCCGTCAGCACGCTGTCCGCGACGAACCGCGGCACTTCTGCTACCACGTTCGCAGGCGAAGGCCTTCTGGAGGGCATTTCCAAGGTCCTCATGACCGCCGGCGCTTATGCGGGCGACGCCATCAACAAAGTCTATGACCTGTACTTCGATCCGTGGGGCGTCATGGAAGACCCTGTTGTCTGCACGGACAAATCCCTCGGCAAAGACATGGCTGCCAAGAAAGCCGGCATCACCGCTTACGCGGAAGCGAAACAGGGCGGCAACATCTGGTATGAGATGCAGCCCGAAGTTTCTGACGCGATGCTTGACGGCTGGAAAGCCAACAAGAACACCTATTACATCGCTCACCCGGCCTGCGCCACCTCCACCAACAAATACGGCACGCAGTCTCCGAACAGCGGCGTCGGTTTCCCGCTCTTCAGTGTCACCGGCTTCATCATGGGCAACTACATGAACAAGAAGCGCGGCGTCGATGAGAGCTGGCTGCCGAACGACGGTATCGTCAACGTCCCGTCCATGGGCGCTCCGAAGGGCGTCGAAGAAGAGCAGATCACCGAAACTGCTCAGGCGAAACCCGGCAAATGGGCCGTCCTGCCTCCGGTCAACTGGGACCACCAGGGCTGGGCCGGCATGTTCGTCGGCAAAGGCAAGTACTATGGCATCCTTGACCAGATCCTTGCGGATGTCTATGCACTTCCGGACACCAAATAAGAATCCATTGAAAGGCCACCCGAAACGGGTGGCCTTTTTCTTTTTCTTCCGCTTCATTCGTGGTATACTTTTGGGAAAGGAGTTGGTCCCATGGTATACGCGGCAGTGCTTGCCGGCGGCATTGGCAGCCGGATGGGCGCGGACAAGCCCAAACAGTATATGGAAGTCGGCGGAAAGCCGATCCTCGTGCGCTCTGTTTCGAAGTTCACGGAACGGAAGGACATCGCCTGTGTTCTGGTGCTGACGCCGGAGGACTGGATCTCCTACACAGAAGAACTGCTCGGCCGTTTCGGTGTGACCGGGGGCGATGTGCCTGTTTTTGTTATCCCGGGCGGTGCCTCGCGCAACGACACGCTGCGCAACGCCATCACCTGGTTGCAGGACCACTATGAACTGGACGAGACGTCCATCTTTGTGACCCACGACGCGGTGCGTCCGTTCCTGACGCAGAAGATGATCGACGACAATATTGCCGCTGTGGAGTCGTTCGGCGCCTGCGGCACCTGCATTCCCGCGACGGACACCATCGTCGTCAGCGAAGACGGGACGCTCATTTCCGACATCCCGGATCGCAGCCGACTGCACCAGATGCAGACGCCCCAGAGCTTCCGGCCGCTGAAGCTGAAGGAACTCATGGACAGCCTGACCCCGGAAGAGGAAGAAGTCCTGACGGACGGCTGCAAGATCTACCTTTTGAAAGGTGAACCCGTCGCCATGGTAGAAGGCGCCGTCACCAACCTGAAGATCACCTATCCATCGGACCTCGCGTTCGCGGAAAGCTTTGCGAAGGAAGAAGACGCAGAATGAAAAACATGCTCGGCGTCCTGAAAAGCGCCATCAAACAATACGGCTTCCGCTGGTTTGCCCTCGCGTTCGATCTCGGCGCCCGCCGCGGTGTCGACAAGGACCGGGTCGTGCTGTTCAACCTCATGCACAGCGGTTTTTCCGGCGCGCTCACGGAAGTGGAGCGGGAACTTTACGGAAAAAACGTTCTGAAGGTGGACCGGGAAGACCTGTTCCGCGGAACGGCGGCTGCTTTGAAATTCCTGACCCTGGACGCGTACCGCATGGGACGCGCGAAGGTCATTTTCCTCAACAACAATTTCTTCCCGTTCGGATGGATCCATCCGAATGAGGAGACGAAGATCGTGCAGGTCTGGCACGGCCAGGGCGCCTTTAAAAAGTTCGGTCTGGACATTCCGCAGCCAGCGGATGTGCGGAAAAAGGAAGTCGGCGCCAACCGGCCGCTGTCCTATGTCACCTGCTCGGCGGAAAGCATCCGTCCCATTTACATGAGCGCCTTTGGCCTGACGTCCGACCAGGTCCTGACGACCGGCAACCCGGTCTCTGACTATTTCTTCCGCGAGGAGAATGTGGGGGACACCGCGGTGGCGGTCAAACGCGGCGCGTTCGACGCGAACTATCCTGCCTGCCGGGACAAATATCTTGTTTTGTATGCCCCGACGTTCCGGGATGACCCCGACGAGGACGCATCGCTCCTGACCCACCTGGACGCGGAAGCCCTGCGGAAAGCGGCATCGGAAGGCGCGGGAAGGGAAGCGGCTCTGCTTATCCGTCTGCACCCGAACGACACCTCCGGGCGGGACGCGCTGACGGAACTTTGCCGGACGAACCCAAACATCCTGGACATGACGGACTTTCCGGACGGCAACATGCTGAGTGTTCTGTCCGACGTTCTGGTCACGGACTACTCCTCCATCTGCATGAACAATGCCCTGCTGCATAAGCCGGTCGTGTTCTACGCTTATGACCTTGACACCTTCGAGGGCGCGCGGAACTTCTACTATCCGTATGAAGAGACCGTCGGCGGGCCGGTCGTCAAGACCATGGACGAGCTGTGCCGGGTCTTCCGGGAACAGGACTTCCGGACCGAGAAACTGGAAGCGTTCCGCAAGCTGCATTTCGGCGATTTTGAGGGCGGCGCGACCGCAGCACTTCTCCGCTTCCTTGGGCTGTAAAAATGTGATATACTATTGCAAATTTGAAATAAGCTTATCCCCGAAAGGACGAATGAAATGAAGGTCAACCATAATTATGATAACCTGGTCCCGAACTATCTGTTCGCGGACGTTGCCCGCAAGACGAACGAGTACATCGCCGCCAACCCCGACAAGCCTGTTATCCGCATGGGCATCGGCGATGTGACCCTTCCGCTCTGCAGAGCCGCCATCGACGCCATGAAGAAGGGCGCCGACGACCTCGCGAACAAAGAGACGTTCAAAGGTTATCCGGACTACGAGGGCTATGCCTTTGTGCGGGAAGCCATTGCGGGCTACTATAAGAGCTTCGGCGTGACGGTCAGCCCCGATGAGATCCTGGTCACGGACGGCGCCAAGTCCGACTCCGCGAACCTGCAGGAAATCTTCTCCGAAGACGCGGTCGTCCTGGTCACCGACCCGGTGTACCCGGTCTATGTGGACTCCAACATTATGGCGGGCCGCAAGATCGTCT
>R19__coassemble_83_pt1 | contig 53682 bp, 55 predicted proteins | sample R19__metabat2_low_PE_020 | metagenome-assembled genome bin R19 | reverse complement strand
CAAGCCCGAACGGCTGCCGCACACGCGCCATCGGCGCACGACCGGTCAATCGCCAACGCAAACCCCGGCAAATTCAAATTTGTCAAATAAAAAAGCACTCTTGTGAGTGCTTTTGGGTTAATCGATTTTGATGTTCCAGACGTTGTTCCAGAGGGCGAGGATGAGTTTGGCAATCTCGGAAGAGGGAAGGGCGAAGTCCGATTCGATCCAGTCGATGTAGATCTGTACTTCCGCGTTCATCATGAAAGAGAGGAGGAAGGGCTCGTATTTCTTGTCGCCCTTGTATTCGATCTCGGACCGCAACTCTCCGAGAGAGGCTTCGATGAACATCGGCCGGAAGTGTTTGCTCTCTTCCTGTACCAGCAGAATACGGAACAAGGGCGCATTGGCTTTGACATATTCGAGAAACGCGATGACCTGTTCGAGGGGTTCCGCGTTCTCATAGACATCCTGCAGGGAGGACAGAATTTCATCAATGGTTTCCTGCTCGATTTCCCGAAGCACATCGCTTTGCTCATAGTAATGCGCATAGAAAGTGGAGCGGTTGACGTCCGCCTGTTCGCAAAGTTCCTTGACGCTGATTTTGGAAAACGGTTTTTCCGCCATGAGTTCCAGAAGAGCGGTTTTGATGAGTGTTTTGGACATTTTTGCCCGGCGCGATTCGTTTTTTTCCATGGTTTTCCTCCCCAGATGATATCGGAGTTGCCAAAACTCCGACACCGTGTTGCGATGTGTGGGAATCGTATCAGATAAATTCCAACTGATGGTTGTTATTCCAACACCCTGTTGGTACTATGATACCAGAAAGCGGAAACACTTTCAAGAACAACAATCACAATCGATACATCAAAACATCATGGAGGTATTATCATGAAAAACGAACTGACCGGTGAATGGACCATTATTCTTGCTCTTCTCATTCTGTTTGTGGCGCTCTGCGTCAGCCTTGCCGTCTTCGGCTCGGCCATTGTACATTTCTTCCAGGCATGGCACGCGGCCTCTGCTCTCGTTTCCGCTTCTGCAGCGCTGCTTGCCTGACAAACCTCACTTTAAAAAAGAAGGACCGCTCCGAACCAGGAGCGGTCTTTCGCTATCATTTTTCTTCCGCGAAGAAGTCGCGTTTGTTGAAAGCGGCGGTCATGAATCGCCAGGCGGCTTTGCGGGTGGTCAGCCAGGCGACATAGTCGTCCTGCTTCTTGGCTTTGACATTCTTGACCATGCCCTTGACGAGGAACTTCGCGACAACGTCCGGGTAGTCCCCGAGGATGTTGTAGACTTTCTTTGTCTTTTCGGCAAGCTCCATCTCTCCGCCGTCGCCGAGCGGATGGGTGATGAAGTTTGTGATCATGATGCCGGGGTTCAGGCGGCCGACCTGGACGGGCGTCTCGGTCTCTGTCAGCTCCTTCGCAAGGCCGCGGACGAGGTACTGGACGCCCTTTTTGGAGGCACCGTAGGCGGTGAGACCCAGCTGAGTGGCGTCGTCGGCGCCGAAGCCCTCGATGCAGTAAACACAGCCGTAGCCCTGTTCTTTCATGTGGGCGAGGGCGACTTTGCAACCGTACATGGCGCCTTTGAGGTCGATGTCGACGAGCATGTCGATGGTCTTCTGGTCGAGCTCCCACAGCGGGATCATCGGCTGGTTGACTCCGGCGTTGTTGATCCAGACGTTGACTTCGTCATATTTCTTCACGGCGGCGCTCCAGAGGGCCTCGAGGTCTTTGACGCTCGTGACGTCACACTTCTGGGAGAGGACCATGCCCTTCTTCGGGGCAAGGCCGTTCAGCTCTTTTTCGGCGGCGTTCAGCGCGTCCGTGTTGACGTCGCAGATGACAACATTGAATTTGTGGGACAGGAACTGTTTGGCCATTTCGAAGCCGAGACCTCTGGCGGAACCGGTGATGACAGCAGTTTTGCTCATAAGTCGTTTTCTCCTTTATGGTTTGTTTTTCTTTATTGTATCACGATGCGCGATGGAAACAATCCGTTTTCTCAGGAGTGGAATTCCGGGTCGGGGCTCTCCTGGATCCCGTCGGAACCCGTGTTGCTGACGATGCGGATGAACTTCGCGACATCGTTCGGCGGGAGCTGCATGCCGTCGGCGGCCCAGCTCCGGATGACCGCGATGCCGCCTGCGAGGGAGAATTCGGACATGAGGATCTGATAAGCGGGACTCAGCTTGTTGCTGTGCCGGTTCGCCTTGGACATTGCCCGGGTGCGGGCGGAGTCGAACAGGGTATAGACGACGGCGGACGAGGCGTTGTCCGACAGGAGGACCTTCGCGAGGCGCTTGTTGTCATGCAGAGTGCGGAGGACGGTCTCCGTTGCCTTTTCGGAGGAGGAAGAGGCGGAGAGCGCGTCGCCGATCTGGGAAAGCAGCTGCTGTTCCAGGTGCGCAAGGACGTCGTTCGGGTTCGAGTAGTGGCTGTAGAACGTGTTGCGATTGATGTCCGCGGCGGCGCACAGTTCCGTCACGCCGATCTCAGACATCGGTTTTTCCTCCAGAAGGTCCATCAGGGCCTCGTCCAGCATCCGCAGGGTCCGTTGCACCCGGCGGTCTTTTTTCTCGTTTTGCATGGGACACCTCCTGTGACATAACGAACAGAATGGTCTGTAAAAGTTCGTTACAGACCGGACGTTATCGAACTTGGTGTTGTTTATCTCTCTGTCTTTAAGCATAATCGAGTCAGAAAGAAAGTCAAGCCCAGAGAAATTACCGGAGGTGCAGTACATGTTTGAAACGTATGCATCGAAAACGAAAGAAATCCGTCCGTTCGAGCCGGAGAGCGCAGCGGTCGCGCGGACGATCGCCGGGGAGAGCATCGTCCTTCTGAAAAATGACGACGTGCTCCCGCTCGCAGAAGGGGCCGCCATCGCGCTGTACGGCGAAGGCGCCGCCTGCACCGTCAAAGGCGGCGTCGGCAGCGGAGAGGTCAACGCGCGCGAGACGGTCAGCATCCGGGAAGGCCTGGAGAATGCAGGCTTTTCGGTCCTGACCGCGTCCTGGCTCGACGACTATAAATCGCTGCTGGAACGGGAACACACGGCTTACCTTGCCCGGATGAGGGACAAGGCGGGCTTCCTGAACTTCAAGATCATCCACGAACTGCTCTCGGAGCCTTTCAAGAACCCCGAAGGGATGAAGATCACGGAGCAGTACCTCACCAGAGACACGGACACCTGCATGTATGTCCTTACCCGCCAGGCGGGCGAGGAGATGGACCGTAAACCGGAAGCGGGCGATTTCCTCCTGACGGCGACCGAGATCGAAAACATCCGGACCTGCGTCGAGCAGTATCAAAACGTCATCCTGGTCATCAACGTCGGCGGATACCTGGACCTCACCCCGGTCGAGGACCTCCCGATCGACGCGATCCTCTTCTTCTGCCAGCAGGGCAGTGAAGGCGGGAACGCGCTGGCAGACGTGGTTCGCGGCGCGGTCACTCCCTCCGGCCACCTGTCTTCGACCTGGCCGAAGTGTTATGAAGACGTCCCCTTCGGCGGGACCTTCAGCACGCTGAACGGGAATGTCGACTCCGACGAATACAAAGAAGGCATTTATGTCGGTTACCGCTACTACGACAGCTTCGATGTGGAGCCGCGCTGGCCCTTCGGGTTCGGCCTCAGCTATACCACCTTCGAGCAGGATGCCGCGGTCCGGGTGGAGGGCACGGACATCGCCCTCGACGTCACCGTGACGAACGTCGGGACCGTCTCCGGAAAAGAAGTCGTACAGGTCTATGTTTCCTGCCCTGCGGGAAAACTGGACAAGGAATATCAGAAACTGGCAGGGTTCGCCAAGACCGGCAAACTGCGGCCCGGCGCCTCCGAGACCCTTTCCGTCCGATTCCCGCTGAAGGAGATGGCGAGTTTCGATGAATCGCGCTCCGTCTTTCTCCTCGAAGCCGGCGACTATGCGGTCTTCACGGGAAACAGCTCCCGGAACACGAAAGCCGCCGCTGTGCTGACGCTGGCAGAGGACGTCACAGTCTCCGAACATGCGGCGATCTGCCCGAAGCAGACCCCCTTCGAAGAACTCAAAGCCCCCGCACAGACGCTTGTCCTCGACGCCTCTGTCCCGCGGCTCCCGGTCGATCCCGGCGCCTTCGAAACGGTCCGGTACACTTACGAGAAGAACGACCCCGCGGAAAGCGCGGCGATCGAACAGGAACTGGGCAAACTGAAAGATACGGAACTGCATTCGCTCTGCGTCGGTTCCGGAGTGGACATCGCCCTGCCGAAACACCACGATTTCATCGTCCCCGGCGCCTGCGGGTATTCGACCGGAGACCTCGAGAAGAAGGGCATCCCGTCTATCTCGTTCTGCGACGGTCCCGCCGGCCTGCGGCTGTTCGATGAGTCCGTCATCACCGGCAACACCGTCCGGATGACGAAACCGGTCATGGAGTCCTTCGCGATCCTCCCGACCTTCATGCGCAGCGTCATCGTGAAGAAACCGAAGGAAGGGAAGATGCTCTACCAGTACGCGACCGCCTTCCCGGTCGGCATGGCCCTCGCACAGACCTGGAGCCTCGACCTTGCAGAACGCTTCGGCAAAGCGGTCCAGACCGAGATGGAGGCCTTCGGGGCGGAATTCTGGCTGGCGCCCGGCATGAACATCCACCGCAACCCGCTCTGCGGACGAAACTATGAATACTATTCCGAGGATCCGCTGCTCTCCGGCAGCATGGCGGCCGCGGTCGCCGGCGGAGTACAGTCGAGACCCGGCTTCGGCGTCACAATGAAGCACTTCTGCTGCAACAACCAGGAGATCAACCGGATGCACGTCTCGGAGAACCTGAGCCCGCGCGCCCTGCGGGAGATCTACCTGAAAAACTTCTATTACGGCGTGACCCGGGGCAACCCGAAAGCGATCATGACCAGCTACAACAAGATCAACGGCGTCTATGCCGCCGAGAACCACGATACGGTCACCAAAGTCCTTCGCAACGAGTGGGGCTTCACCGGCCTCGTGATGACCGACTGGACGACCGATGCCTATCTCCTGGATTCCGCGAAGGCGATGAAAGCCGGCGTGGACCTGATGATGCCGGGGATCGGCTCCGACCACAAGCAGATCAAAAAAGCGCTGGCCTCCGGCGAACTCAGCGCCGCAGAACTCCGGCGGAACGCCTCCCATGTCCTGCGGGCGATCACCGAGACCAGACTGTATCAGAGAAATTATGGAGGGAACAACAATGGCTAACTTCCTTGACCGGGTCGATGACAAAGCCGCGGCGAAAGGCCCCGGCATCAAGACCCTCTGGCAGCTCGTGAAATTCATTATCGTGGCGATTCTGACGACCGGCGTGCAGATTTTCCTGGTCATCTTCCTGCCAAAACTGTTCGTCGGCTGGACCCCGGCCCTGCCGGCGTTTCTTGCCGGCATCTTCACCGAGGAGATCATCGGCGCCGGCAACGCCAACTGGGGGTACATCCTGCCGTACTTCCTGTCCCTTGCCATCGCGAACACGATCAACTACATCATCAACAAGAGCAAGACCTTCAAGTCGGACGCGCCCCACTGGCATTTCGTCGTCTACTTCGTGGTCCTCGTCCTCCTGATCCTGTTCTCGACCTGGTTCCAGGGCGTCGTCGTCCACTTCCTGACAAGGCCGAACATCGGGATCGGCGACTCGCTCGCCCGGACCATCGGCAGCGTTTCCGCCGGGTTCATCATGTCCCTCGTCATGTTCCCGCTGCAGAAGTTCGTCCTCCTGCGGGAAAAGGAAGACGCCTGAGCCTGTCCGGCACACCGCTTCTATTGACGAAAGCCACTGCTTGTGGTAAATTATTCAGCGTAATATATTATTTCTTTTAAAGAAATGGAGAGCAAGAACTATGAGCAGAATCAAGACTCTTGAGACCAAGAACCTTTGCGAGAGCGCGAAGAACGGCGGCTGCGGCGAATGCCAGACTTCCTGCCAGAGCGCCTGCAAGACTTCCTGCGGTGTCGCAAACCAGCAGTGCGAGAACAAGAGCGCTGAATAAGCAATTTCTGACAAACCAAGCTGTGTTGCGAAGACATGTTCGCGCACAGCTTTTGTCATGCCCATTTCTGACCATTGGAGGGAAGCAGTTTGCTTCATCAATACAAACTGAACGGCTACAACGTCGTTATGGATACCTGCTCCGGGTCGGTCCACTCGGTGGACGACGTGGCGTATGACATCATCGCGATGTACCCCGACCACACGGAGGAGGAGATCGTCTCCGCCATGATGGAGAAGTACGGGGACCGGGAGGACGTCGACGAGAACGAGATCCTAGAATGTATCGGCGATGTACGATATCTGGAAGAACATCAGAAACTTTACACGCCGGACACCTATGAACCGATGGCTGGCGAGTTCAAAAAGCGCAGCGGCAATATCATCAAGGCGATGTGTCTGCACGTGGCCCACACCTGCAACCTGACCTGTGACTATTGCTTCGCGTCCCAGGGCAAATACCACGGCGACCGCGCGCTCATGTCTTTTGAGGTGGCGAAACAGGCGATGGACTTCCTGGTGGCCCATTCCGGAAACCGCCGGAACCTCGAAGTCGACTTCTTCGGCGGCGAGCCCCTCATGAACTGGGACGTCGTCAAACAGACGGTCGACTACTGCCGGTCTATTGAAAAAGAACACAACAAGAATTTCCGTTTTACCGTCACGACGAACGGCATGCTCATCGACGACGACATCATCGAGTACTGTAACAAAGAGATGTCCAATGTGGTCCTGAGCCTGGACGGCCGCAAGGAAGTCCACGACCGCACCCGCCGAGACTATGCGGGGCGCGGCAGCTGGGAGCGCATCGTTCCGAAATTCCAGAAACTGGTGGAGGCCCGGGGCGGCAAGAACTACTACATGCGCGGCACCTTCACGCACTTAAACACCGACTTTACGAACGACATCTTCACGATGGCGGACCTCGGCTTCCGGGAACTGTCCATGGAGCCTGTGGTCGCAAAGCCCGAAGACCCCATGGCCCTGACGGAAGAGGACCTGGAAGTCCTGAAACAGGAGTATGAACTTCTGGCAGAGGAAATGCTGGACCGGGAGACCCGCGGAGAAGGCTTCACGTTCTACCACTACATGATCGATTTAAAACACGGCCCCTGCATCTACAAGCGCATTTCGGGCTGCGGCGTCGGGACCGAATACATGGCGGTCACTCCGTGGGGCGACCTGTACCCCTGCCACCAGTTCGTCGGGGAGGAAGAGTACAAACTCGGCGATGTGTGGAACGGTGTGCAGCGCAAAGACCTGCAGGATGAGTTCCGGGTCTGCAACGCGTATGCCAGAGAAGACTGTAAGGACTGCTGGGCCAAACTCTACTGTTCCGGCGGCTGCGCGGCCAACGCGTACCACGCGACGGGCAGTGTCACCGGCGTCTATGACTACGGCTGTGAACTGTTCCGCAAGCGTCTGGAATGCGCCATCATGATTCAGGTGGCCCATGAAGAGCACCCGGAGCGGTATACCATCCACCGCATCGGCGGCGACCGGGCCGTGAACCTCGGCGGACGCCTTGCCGCGGTCGAAGACATCGAGGACTGCGGAGACTGCACGACCTGTGACTGATGTTCCTTTGGGAGGGAACGTTATGAAATACGACATCATCATCATCGGAGCGGGCCCGGGCGGCATTTTTTCCGCCTACGAGCTGACCCGCGGGGAAAGCTTCCCGCGCATCGCCGTCTTCGAAGAGGGGAACGAGCTGGCAAAACGCCATTGTCCCATCGACGGCAAAAAGGTCACGTCCTGCATCCACTGTCCGACCTGTGCCATCATGAACGGGTTCGGCGGAGCGGGCGCGTTCTCCGACGGCAAATACAATATCACGAACGACTTCGGCGGCACGCTGTATGAGTACATCGGCAAAGACGAGGCCATCAGCCTCATGAATTATGTCGATACGATCAACTGCAGGTACGGCGGGGCGGAGACGAAGATGTATTCCACCGCCGGTACGGAGTTCAAGCGCACCTGCATGCAGAACGGCCTGCAGCTGCTGGACGCCTCGGTCCGCCACCTTGGGACGGACATCAACTATGTCGTCCTGGAACACCTGTACGACGAGCTGAAGGACAAGGTGGATTTCTTTTTCCGCACGCCGGTCGTGTCTGTGGAAAAGACCGACGACGGCTACCGGGTGAACACCAAAGACGCGTCTTATGAGGCTCCGCAGTGCATCATCTCCGTCGGCCGGAGCGGGTCGAAGTGGATGGAGACGGTCTGCAAAGACCTTGCCATCCCGACGAAGTCCAACCGCGTCGACCTCGGCGTCCGGGTAGAACTCCCGGCGGCCATTTTCGAACACATTACGGACGAGCTCTATGAGAGCAAGATCGTATATCGCACCAAAAAGTTTGAAGATAATGTCCGCACGTTCTGTATGAACCCGCGCGGCTCGGTGGTCAACGAGAACACGAACGGCATCGTCACCGTCAACGGGCACAGTTTTGAGGACGAGGATAAGAAGACCGACAACACGAACTTCGCGCTGCTGGTCTCTAAACACTTCTCGGAACCCTTCAAAGACAGCAACGGCTACGGCGAGTCCATTGCCCGCCTGTCCAACATGCTCGGCGGCGGGGTCATCGTACAGCGGTTCGGGGACCTGGAGCGGGGAAGAAGGTCTACGGTGGAGCGCATGAAGGAGAGCACCACGGTGCCGACGCTCAAAGCGACCCCGGGCGATCTGAGTCTCGTCCTCCCGAAACGCATTCTCGACGGTATCATCGAAATGATCTACGCTCTCGACAAGATCGCCCCCGGCACGGCGAACGACGACACGCTCCTCTACGGCGTGGAAGTCAAGTTCTACAACATGGAAGTGGAACTGGACGAACACCTTGAGACCTGCCACAAAGGGCTTTACGTCATCGGCGACGGCAGCGGTGTCACCCATTCGCTGTCCCACGCGTCGGCCAGCGGCGTTTACGTAGCAAGACATATTCTGAAAGAAGGAAACTGACCCATGATATTCGTAAACATCCTCATCCTGCTCGTCGGCTTCGCCGCCCTCATCAAAGGCGCGGACTGGTTCGTCGACGGCGCCGCGGCGCTGGCCAAGAACCTCAAAGTGCCGGGACTCATCATCGGTCTGACCGTCGTCGCCATGGGAACCAGCGCGCCGGAACTCGCGGTCTCCACGTCCGCCGCTGTCCAGGGCGCGAATGAGATCGCGATTTCCAATGTCGTCGGGTCCAACCTGTTCAATACGCTGGTCGTGCTCGGTTGTGTCTCCGTCATCCGCACGGTCCCCGTTGACCCGAGTGTCTTAAAGCGCGACTTCCCGGTCATGATGGGCACCATGTTCCTGCTCCTGCTCGGCAGCTGTTCCCATGTTCTGTTTCAAGATTACCTGACCGACTACGCCATGTCGGACAACGTCGGGCTCATCGCCCGGTGGCTCGGCATCGCGCTTCTGGTCATTTTTGTGGCGTATATCGTGTACCTGATCATGGACGCGAAAAAGCATCCGACCGAGGAAGCAGAAGACTATAAGTCCATGACCACGGGCAAGTGCTTCCTGCTCATTCTCATCGGCATCGCGCTCATCGTCGCCGGTGGAGAAGCGGTCGTGTACTCGGCGAAAGAGATCGCCCGCGCAGCCGGCATGACTGAGACGCTCATCGGCCTTACCATCGTGGCCCTCGGCACTTCGCTCCCGGAACTCGTCACGTCGGTTGTGGCGGCACGCAAGGGAGAAGTGGAAATGGCCGTCGGCAACGTTATTGGCTCCAACATCTTCAACCTTATGCTCATCCTCGGCGTCTCGTCCTCCATCCATCCGGTGGCGGTCAACGCGGCGTCCGTCTGGGATATGATGATCCTCATCTTCATCAGCATCGTCGCCTGGGTCATGTGTCTCTCGAAAGATAAGATCAAACGCCCCGAAGGCATCCTGCTCCTGCTGCTGTACGCGGCGGACATGACCTTTGCCATCCTGCGCTAAGGAGTTAGTTTCATGAACACACCCATCGCGGATTTTTGCAAGACCTACGCGGAGAGCGATACCGCGCGCCTGCACATGCCCGGTCACAAGGGTCAGGGTCCTCTGGGCGTGGAGGCGATGGACCTTACGGAAATCGCCGGCGCCGACTCGCTCTATGAGGCGGACGGCATCATCGCGGAAAGCGAGCGCAACGCGGCGTCCCTGTTCGGGACCCGCAGCACGTACTATTCCTGCGGCGGCTCCTCCCAGAGCATCAAGGCGATGTGCCTTCTGGCGCTCCGGAACCACGCGAAAACGCACTTTGGCAAAGCTGCGATCCTCGCCGGCAGGAATGCCCACAAGTCCTTTGTGCAGGCGGCCCAGCTTTTACAGTTCGACGTCCGCTGGCTGCCGTCGGAAGAGGACGCGTTTTCCCTGTGCCGCTGCACCATCAGCCCGAAAGGCCTCGAGCAGCGGCTGAAACTGCTGGAGGACGAAGAAGTCCCTCTGGCAGCAGTCTATGTGACGTCCCCGGACTACCTTGGAAACATTCTCGACATCCGCGGACTTGCGGACGTGGCGCACGCCCACGGTGTGCCGCTGCTCGTGGACAACGCCCACGGCGCTTATCTGAAATTCCTTCCGGAAGACCGGCACCCCATTACTCTGGGCGCGGACGCCTGCGCGGACTCCGCTCACAAGACCCTTCCGGTCCTGACCGGCGGCGGATATCTGCACGTCTCGCAGAACGCCCCGGAAGGCTTTGAAGAGACCGCCCGGGATGCCATGTGTCTCTTCGGCTCCACGAGCCCGTCTTATCTGATCCTGCAGTCCCTGGACCTCTGCAACGCCTGGCTGGAAAATGAGAGCAGAGCATCCTTCTCGAAGGCTGTAGAGCGTACTGAGGACCTCAGGCAGGCTCTGCGGGAGGAAGGTCTGGAACTTCTGGGGAACGAACCGCTGAAAGTGACCGTCGACTGCCGCTCGTCTCTGCAGGAACCGGGTACCGTTTTCGCGGACCGGCTCAGAGACTTCTCTATTGAATGTGAATACGCGGACCGGGATACGGTCGTCCTCATGTTTTCTCCGTTCAGCCGTCCCGAGGATTTTCAACAGGTGGAACTGGCCGTCCACATGCTGATGCAGGTGGAACGTGTTGCGCAGAGCACGAAGCTAATCGGGAGCCGTCCGCCGGTGTCCCTGTCGGCACTGCTCCCGACGGTCATCACAAAGCCTTACGAAGTTTTGACCCGTCCAACAGAAGAAGTCCCGGTGGAGGAAGCCCTCGGACGCATCGCGACCGATGTGCGTATCGGCTGCCCGCCGGCCGTCCTGCCGGTCGTGCCGGGGGAGAAGATCGACCGCGGCGTCGTGGACATCCTGAACTATTACGGAATAAAAACCATATCGGTCCTGAAATAAGAAAAAACGCTGAGTTCCTGTGGACTCAGCGTTTTTTTAGTTTTCTCTCGTTTGTCTCCAGTAGGCGGCCATGGACTGACCTTTCAATTTGGTGACTTCATTGTTCAGGTAGTGTTCCAGCTGGACGTCCGCAGGTTTCCAGGTTTCTGCCGTATCCACGGAGCCGAATTCCACTTCGGCGTACCAGAATTCCGTAGGAAGCCCTTCGTCCACATGGTTTACCTCAAGCCGGAGTCCGTCCGGCAGGACATAGGTCCGGCGGACCTTGTGGATGAGAGGAAGGCCGATGAACTCCTTCAGTTCCTCGAACCGTTCTTCCGGGATCTCGAATTCCAGCTCCTTCCGGGAGAGCCCTCTATCCTGGCTTTTCGACTTGAAACACAGGACGAACGCATCGCCCTCGCGGCGGATGCGGACGGTGGGTTTCGTTGTTACATAGCCCTGTTCCATGTCGAGTTCCTCGAGCAGGGGGAGTTTAAGGCCGCCGTCCGGCAGGTCGTCCTCACAGTTCTCCGGCCAGCCGGAGACCATCCATTTGCGTTCGATTTCCAGCGGTGTTGCCATTCTTCCACCCGCTTTCCGTAAAAAGTTCAGGAACAGTCTAACATTTTCTCTGCTATAATACAAACAGGAAAGGGGACAGGAACATGCCGCACAAATGGACGAGCGCCGACGAACTGTTAATCACAACTTTGCTGGAACTTCTGGAACAGAAGCCTTATGCCGACATCACGATCAAAGAACTGGTGCTGACGGCTCAGGTCGCCAGAAGCACGTTTTACCGGCACTATCAGACCATGGACGAACTGCTGCTCCAATGCATGGAATATGAACTGCAGGGATTTGCGGCAGAACTTGCCAAAACCGGTACGGACACCAACTACGATGTCGCGGTCTCCTTCTTTCGTTTTTGGAAAAAGAAACAGGCTTTTGTACAGGCCCTTCGAGAAAACGGCCTGCTGCCGCTCTTTCAGGAGCACTATAACCAGCTGATGTTCACAGTCGCCCGAGACGCCAAGTATGAGGGCGAGGATGTGGACCCGGACACATCGCCCGCCATGTTCAAGTATATTTACTATTACGCGATGCACGGACTCTGGGGCATGGCGGACCGCTGGCTGCTGCATGGCTGTCCGGAGACGCCGGAACAGCTGGCGTCCTTTATCTGTATGTATTTCACGAACGCAGCGCTGACGGAACCCAGTGTGAAGCAGTACCTCGAGAACGGGACATTCCCGTTCCCGGAAGACGCGTGGGCAATGTATTCATAAGGAAAGTCCCGTGGGACACAGACCCCGAAATTGTCGCAAATGCGGCCCTCCTATTGAGGAGGGCCGTTTTTCTTTTTTATAATTTGGATGCAAATATTTATGAGGAGGAAACTATATGAAATTCTCGAAAAAACTGATCGCCGTGCTCGGCCTCGTCCTGTCCATGGTCATGATGATGAGCGTCAGCGCGTTTGCCCTGACCGCCAACCTGACTCTCGGTCTCACGGAACCGCAGACCACGGTCACCGGCGGCGCGACGCTGCCCTTGGACCTGAACAAAGACATTGAGGTCCCGACCACCAAAGGGATGGCCAAGAACGATCTTCGCCGCCCCTTTATCGGTATGTGGAAAATGAACGCGTTTTACGATGTCTCCGGCCTTGCTCTCGGCATGGACACCGACCTCATCGTCACGGTCTTCCGCCCGGACGGAACCGGGTCCGCGTACCTTGCCGGCAATGAAGCCAACACCTTCACCTACAAAGTCACGAAGAAATATTACAAAGCCACCGATTCGGACGGCACGGAAAAGACCGTCTACAAGTTCTCCCCGGACGGGAATATGCTGTACCTCTATGGGGATGACGGCGACCTCGAAGTCTCTTACGAACGGATCGCATAAAATGATAAAAGAAACCCGCCGGACGGCGGGTTTCTTTTTGTTTTGAAAATGGTCAGTTGATCTCCAGTTCGTAGTTTGCCGGCAGGACCGAGGAGACGAAGGAGCGGATGACGTCTTCCGCGTTGGACTGGGCTTCGGCGATGAGCGCTTTCTTGCCCATGTTCTTCTTCGCGTCTTCCTTGGCGGCGACGAGCGCGTCCTGGACGTCCTCGTGGTTCACCTTGTTGAAGAGGGCGGTCTTCTCATCGTAGAAGGCGAGGGAGTCCTCGTCGATGGAGACGCTCTGCAGGGTGGCCTTCGGGACATTGATGATGACTTTGCCGGCGTTGCCGTCCGCGGGGTCCTGAACCTCAACGGTGACGGCCGTCATGTCGATACCGGCCAGGGCTTTCGCCGTGTACTGCATGTTGAACTCGTTCCTGGTGATGTACTTGATCTGGCCTTCCGTGAAGTGCACGATGCCTTTATAGGTCAGTTTTGCCGTGGTCAGGTCCGAGCACTTCTCGAGCTGCTCTTCGACTTCTTCCGCCGTGATAGTGGCCTGCTTCTGTTGCTCGAAGGGGTTGGCCATTCGGCCGGAGAGCATCAGATAGCCGACGCCGAGGGCGGCGATGAGCAAGAGCGCCAGAAGAGCGATCAGAATGTTTTTGAATGTTTTCATAACTCTATCCTCCATATCTCGGTTTGATTCCAAAACTTCGCTAATTGTATTTTAACACAAAAAGGCCGCCATCAAAAGATGGCGGCCTTTGCATGTTAAGAAACCCACCGAGCCGGTGTCGGAACGATAATGACCTGCATCTTCAGCAGGTGGGTGTCCATAAGCCCGTTTCCATGCTCCCAGCGTCCCTTTTACGGGGAGGTCTGCATTCCGCGGGCTGCCCGAACTCCCTTTCATAACGTGTTGGGTCAAAAAAAGTCCGAGGGTATCGTACCCGGCAGGTCGTGAATGATGTTATTCCGCGTCTTCTTCGACGGCGTCCGCTTCGACGACGTCGATCTCAAAGATGTCGGAAAGGCGCTCTTCAAAGATGTCTGCCACTTCATCGAATTCGTCATCGTCCTCGATGGCGGCGAGATAGGTCTCATCGCCCTCTTCAATGACTCTCAGAATGATGAGTTCCGAGTCGGATTCGAGCATTTCCTCTTCCGAGTCGAAGGTCGGCAGCATGGCCACATAGCGGCCCTGGTCGGTCTCGATGCGGTCGAGTTCCTCGAAGATGATCTCGTTCCCGTCATCGTCCTGAACGGTGATGAGGTCGGGGTTATATTCCTGATCCATGTCCATGGTTTTTCCGTCTCCTTTTCTTTTTCTGTATCCATTGTAGATGGTAGCGGAGGGGAAGTCAATGTGTTAAAATGTTTCCAGCATTATAAAAGGAGAAGCACTGTGACACAGCTCGAATACCAGGCACTTCGGAACCAAATCGAATACCATATGGACCGGTATTACAACCAGGACGCGCCGGAGATCTCCGACTTCGAATACGACCGTCTCATGCAGCAGCTGAAGGCGGCGGAAGCGGAGCACCCGGAGTGGGCGGACCCGGACTCGCCGTCCCAGAAAGTCGGCGGCACCGTCAAGCGGGAAGCCGGCGTCAAGGTGACGCATACCGTGCCCATGCTGTCCATTGAGGATGTCTTCGATTTCGACGACGTCCGCGCTTTTGTGGAAAAGGTGCACGCCGTGCACCCGGACGCCACCTTTTCGGTGGAGGTGAAGGTGGACGGGCTCTCCATGTCCATTACGTATCGCCGGGAAGGCGACGGTCCCATGCGACTGGTGCTCGCCGAGACCCGGGGAGACGGGTTCATCGGCGAAGACGTCACGGCCAATGCCCGGGTCATTCCGGACATCCCGCACACGCTGGACCTGCCCTATGAGGTCCTGACCCTGCGGGGCGAAGTCTACATGAGCCATGAGGACTTCGAACGGTATAACGAAAAACAGGAGGAACTGGGGAAGAAGGCGGCTGCCAACCCGCGCAACCTTGCCGCCGGCACCCTCCGTCAGCTGGATACGTCCGTGACGAAAGAGCGCGGTCTTCGCATGTTCGTCTTCAACGTCCAGGAAGGACCGGAAGACCTGACCCGCAGCCACTGTCTCGGCATGGACGCGCTGAGCTCCTTCGGCGTGCCGGTGGTGTTCCACAGACACTGCAATACGGCGGATGAAGTCATCGCCGCCATTGAGGCGATCGGCGAGATGCGGGGAGAGATCGACTTTGACCTTGACGGCGCGGTCGTTAAGATCGACGAGACGGCATTGAGGAACGAATTCCCCGCGGGCTCGAAGTACTCGAGCGGACACATCGCCTATAAATATCCGCCGGAGCAGCGGCCCGTGGTCATGGAGGATATCACGCCCACCGTCGGCCGGACCGGGAAGATCGCCTTCATCGGACGGGTCCTGGACGCCGAGACCGGAAAACCCGCACGGCTCTGCGGCACAAACGTCTCGAACGTCACACTGCACAACCAGGACTATATCCGGGAGAAAAAGGTCGGCATCGGCGGGGTGTACAACATCCTGAAGTCCGGGGACATCATCCCGAAACTTGTAGACTGCGTGAAAGAACCGGCGGCCATTTATGAAGCGCCGGACCATTGCCCGGTCTGCGGCGAACCGCTCGTGCGGGAAGAGGATACGGCGGACATCCGGTGCGTGAACCCGTCCTGCCCGGCCCAGCTGTCCCGGACCATTTCGTACTTCGCGTCCCGGGGCTGCATGGACATCATGGGCCTTGGCGAGAAACAGGTGGAAGCGCTGATCGCCGGAGGATACCTGAACGATTACGCGGACATTTATACCCTTTCCGAACACCGCGAGGAACTGGTGGAACGGGGTGTCGTCGGCCGCGAAAAGGGGACCGATAATCTGCTTGCCAGTATCGAAGCGTCCAAACAGAATGAGCCCTGGCGGCTGCTGGCCGGCCTCGGCATCCGCAACGTCGGCAACACGACGGCGCGCACGCTGTTACGCCATTTCCACAGTCTGGACGCCGTGGCGGAAGCCTCGGTGGAAGAACTGACCGCGGTGCCGGATATCGGTGCAACGACCGCCGAAGCTCTTCACGAATTTTTCGACAGCGACGTCGGAAAAGACCTGCTGGAGCGGTTCCGTACCTATGGGCTGACCCTCGAACAGGAAGACACACAGGCCTCGAATAAACTGGAAGGCATGACCATCGTCGTTACCGGTACGCTGAACACGCTGACCCGGAACGAAATCAAGGAACTCATCGAGAACAACGGCGGGAAAGCCACCGGGAGCGTCTCGAAGAAGACCTCCTATCTGGTCGCCGGTGAAGCGGCCGGATCCAAACTGACCAAAGCCCAGGACCTCGGCGTCCCCGTCCTGACCGAAGAAGAATTCCTACAGATGCTGCAGTGAAAAGAAAACCCCGGAACAAGGTGTTCCGGGGTGTTTTTGTGTATTCTTACAGCGGCAGCTGCATCTGGGTGTCCATCTGATCTTCGATGTCCTTCGCGTGGCGTTCCAGCAGGGCTTCGATCTTGCTCGAGGGGTCGAGCAGAGGGCCGATGGAAGCGTCGTGGTTGATGGCGTCGATGAGGTAGGCGGTGAACTTGCCCATGTCGACGTCCACGTACCAGTCGCGCTTCAGGAGTTCCGGGTCGCGGTAAATGGTGTTCGTGCAGAGGATCTTGTCGATGGTGCCGTTCTTTTTGGCTTCATCGAACTTTTCAAGTCCGCTCGTAAAGAGGCCGAACGAGGTGCAGACATAGATTTTGTCGGCGCCGCGCTCCTTTAGTTTGGCACAGACGTCCAGCATGGATTCGCCGGAGGCGATCATGTCGTCGACGACGATGGCGTTCATGCCTTCGAGGGAGGAACCGAGGAATTCGTGGGCCAGGATGGGGTTGCGGCCGTCCACGACGCGGGAATAGTCACGCCGTTTGTAGAACATGCCGAGGTCCACGCCGAGCTGCGTGGCAAAGTTGATGGCGCGGTTCATACCGCCCTCGTCCGGGGTGATGACCATGAGGCTCTCCTTGTCCAGCCGGATGTCCGGAGTGGAGCGGATGAGGGCCTTCAGCATCTGATAAATGGGGGAAACATTCTCGAAACTGTTCAGCGGGATGGCGTTGCAGACCCGGGGGTCATGCGCGTCATAGGTGAGGATGGAGTCGACGCCGTAGTCGATGAGCTCCTGCAGCATCATGGCGCAGTCAAGGGACTCGCGATTGGTCTTGCGGTGCTGACGTCCTTCGTAAAGCATGGGCATGACGACCGTGACACGGTGGGCCTTGCCGCTGATGGCAGCCAGGATGCGCTTCAAGTCGGAGTAGTGGTCGTCCGGGCTCATGGGGACTTCCACGCCGCGCATTTTATAAGTGACGTTGTAGTTGAACGCGTCGATGAGGATGAACAGGTCATAGCCGCGAACGGTCTGTTCGATGACGGCTTTTGCTTCGCCCGAGGCAAAGCGGGGAGCGGTGTATTTGATGAGGAAGGATTCTTCGGAATAACCTTCCAGGCCGACGCCGTGGTTTTCGGCAAGGGCCTCTTTGCGCCATTCGACAATGTACTTGTCGACTTTTTCCGCTAATTCTTCAGTACCTTTCATTGCGATGATGCCGAGCTTGCCATACGGCTGCGGCATGTAATCGGAATGCTCGGGAATGTTGGCTGTCATGGATGTTTCCTCCTATTCCATTTTGCGACAAGATGATAACATACGAAGGTAAGGATTACAATAGCAGAATTATTAAGAAGAAACATTGCTTTTTACTGTTATATTTGGTAAAGTAGTCGCAATTGTATTTTATATAACTAATTTAAAGAGAAAAGAGGTGAGGACCGTGTCCGAAAACAGCGGGATGTTCCAGCGGTTTCTGAAGAATTATGAAAAATATCTGCGTACGAAGACCAAAAAGGACGTTTCGAATGCGTATTGGGAAACGTATATCGCCGAACACCCGGAGGCTGAGAGGGGAGATAAGGCGGCGGTCCTTGCCGACTACCGGAAGACTGAGCAGTACCAGAACGACCACGAAATGGCCCTCTGGGACAATGAGGACTTACAGAAGCTTCTGGCGGAAGACCCGGAGGAACTCGCCCGGCTCAAAACCATTTATGACAGCGAGATCGGCCTCATCCGAGGGAACCTCAAACGGGACCGGGGCATCAATGTCGGCCGGGTCCTGCGTTCGTATGAGAAGAAACAGCGGGAGGCGAACTTCGCGCCGGACCGGAGCATCCCGGAACTGGCAAAGGAGTTCCTGCCGGAATTCGTCGACTATCTGGTTGCCAAGCTGGAAAAGTATTACCGCACCCAGCGGGTCCGTGTGTTCGGGCTGAACGGGGAGGGGCGGCTGAACACGACCGGCTGGCTGAATGCCGACAACGTCGGGGACTACCTCAGCGCGTACGGCGATTATTCCCTGCTGGAACCCATTCTGTACAAATATGTGCTGCAGGGCATGCCGCCGGCCTACAGCTACGCGCTCGAACTGTCCCATAAATACAAACTGCCGAAGACCGGCGCGTTCGTTTCGAACTCGGCCGGTGAGATCACGGCGGCGGGACTCATGGGCGATGTGTACCGGGCGCTTTATGAGCGGATGACCGTGGAGCACGTCTCCGAACTGCTGAAGCAGAACGGCCGCTACGCCAAGGTCATGAAGCACTATGAGAGCGAGGTCAGACGGCTTCGCAACCTCCACGAGAACATGCTGCGGGAAATTCCCGACAACTATATCGAACTTTATCCGCTGGCGCGGCGTATGGACCGGCATTTCATCATCCACGCCGGCCCGACGAACAGCGGCAAGACCTATCAGGCCCTGCAGGCGCTGAAGGCCGCGGAGACCGGCGTCTACTTAGGGCCGCTCCGTCTGCTCGCCTACGAGCAGTTCGAGGCGATGAACATGGACCTGTGTCCGTGCAACCTGCTGACCGGGGAAGAGACCATCGACATTCCCGGGGCGAAACACCAGGCCTCGACGGTCGAGATGCTGAACCTGTCAACGATCTATGACTGCGCCGTCATTGACGAGGCGCAGATGATCACCGACAAAGACCGCGGCGGCGCCTGGACAACGGCCGTCCTCGGCGTCTGCGCTGAAGAGGTCCACGTCTGCTGCGCACTGAACGCGGTGGAACTGCTCATCCATCTCATCGAGGACTGTGAAGACACGTACGAGGTCGTTTACCACCGGCGGCAGACCCGTCTGGCCCTCGACAATTCCACCTTTGACTTCCCGGGTTCCGTGCAGGAAAAGGACGCGCTCATCGTGTTCTCCCGCCGGAACGTCCACGCGGTGGCGTCCGAACTGCAGCGCCGCGGCATCCTCTGCAGCGTCATCTACGGCGCGCTGCCGTACGACGTCCGCCACGAGGAAGCCCGTAAATTCATGAACGGGGAGACCCAGGTGGTCGTGGCCACCGACGCCATCGGCCTCGGCATGAACCTGCCGATCCGCCGCATCGTCTTCCTCGAACAGTCCAAATACGACGGGGAAGAAGTCCGTTATCTCAAGCCGGACGAAGTCCAGCAGATCGCCGGCCGGGCCGGGCGCAGAGGGATGTATGAGATTGGTTTCGTCAATTCCTTCGGAGAGAAACGGTTCATCCGTCAGCAGCTGCTGACCGAGAACCCGCCGCTGCAGAGCGCCATCATCGACTTCCCGCCGTCCCTGCTGGGCCTCGACGCGAGCCTGTCCGACATCCTGAAACGGTGGAACGCCATCCCGGAAAAAGCCGGTTACCACAAGGCGGACCTGACCCTGAAGATCGAACTGTGCGAACAGCTCGAGGTGTTCTCGGAGGACAAGGACCTCATCTACCGGTTCCTCATGATCCCCTTCGATGAGAAGGAGGACGCCCTGCGGGAAATGTGGGTGCACCTGTTCCTGCAGCAACAGGCGGGGGAAACGGTCCGTGCCGTCGACTATCTGCCGTACCACGGGACCATTCCGAACGCGGTCCAGCTGCAGGACCTCGAATTCTCGTATAAAGTCTGCGATCTGCTCTACTATTACCTCGAACGGTTCGGCCTCGACGAGGAGCTGCCGGACGTCCGGGAGGAGAAGCGGATCATTTCGGAAGGCATCACGGAACTGCTGGAAAAACAGCAGCTGCCGGAGAACCGCTGCAAGCGCTGCGGACGGCGGCTTCCGTGGAACTACCGGTACCGTGTCTGCGAGTCCTGTCACCTGCGTTCGCGGACCGGTTACGGGAATCGGAGAAAAAGATATTGACTTTAGCGTGCTACTATGCTACCATGCTACCAAACTAAAATAAGCCGGAGGAGCATTTCATGGAAGAATCCATCCTGAAACTGGAGGAACGCGCGGTCTTCACACTGCGTTCTCTGTACCGGAAATACGGCTATCTGCCGTACAAAATGAGCAAATTCGAGGAATATGACCTCTACGCCCGCAACAAGGACTTCCTCGTCAGCGACAGTGTCATCACGTTCACCGACACGAACGGCAAACTGATGGCGCTGAAACCCGACGTGACCCTGTCCATCATCAAAAACTACAAAGACGAACCCGGCTGTACGCAGCGGGTCTACTATAACGAGAACGTTTACCGGGTGTCCGACACGACCCACGAATACAAAGAGATCCTGCAGACCGGCCTGGAATGCATGGGGGACATCGACGGCTACAACCGTATGGAAGTCCTGCGTCTGGCCGCCGAGAGCCTGCGCTCGCTGTCCAAAGAGTACGTCCTTGATATTTCCCACATGGGCGTTCTCGCCGGGCTCCTGGAACAGGCCGGCGCCGACAAGGCGTTCAACGACGCCGTGCTCGGGCTCATCGCCGACAAGAGTGCCCACGAGATCCCCCGGCTGTGTGAGCAGTACGGTGTTTCCGAAGAGCTCTGTGAAAAACTCGTCCGGTTCGTCGGTATTTACGGCGACCGTCAGAAGGTCCTTTCGGAACTCGAAGACTTCTGTGAAGGCGAGACCATGCGCGATGCGCTGCAGACCCTGAAGAACATTTCCGCGGAAGTGGATACCTGGAAAGACGCGGACAAAGTCCGATTCGACTTCTCGCTGGTCAACGACATGCGCTATTATGACGGCCTTGTTTTTCAGGGGTACCTCGAAGGCATCCCGGACGTCATCCTGACCGGCGGCCAGTACGACCGCCTCATGCGGCGGATGGGCCGGAAGTCCGGCGCCATCGGTTTTGCGCTGTACCTCGACCTGCTGGAAACCTTCCGGACGGAGAGCGAGCGCTTTGACGTCGACGTCATCCTCCTCTGCGATGAGGACGCCGACCGGCAGCTGCTTGAGGAAATGGTCGATACCTACATCCGTCAGGGCATGACCGTTTCGGTCCAGAAGCAGGTCCCGAAAAAGCTGAGCTGCCGCCAGCTCGTGAAATTCCACAACAAGGGGGTCGAGATCCTTGAAGACCATGATTAACGTGGCGCTGCCGAAGGGCAGACTCGGGGAAAAGGTCTACTCCATGTTTGAGGCGGCGGGCTATGAGTGTCCGTCCATCCGGGAAAAGAACCGCAAGCTCATCTTCGAGAACGAGGAGACCGGCGTCCGCTTTTTCTGGGTCAAACCGTCGGACGTGGCGATCTACGTGGAACGGGGCGCCGCCGACATCGGCGTCGCCGGCAAGGACATCCTCGAAGAGTACCGGCCGAACGTCTATGAACTGCTCGACCTCAAGACCGGCATCTGCAAGATGATGGTCGCCGCGAAGAAAGACTTCCACGACGACCACAGCCGCACATTGCGGGTCGCTACGAAATTTGTTAATATTGCAAGGAATTATTACGCGGGAAAAAGCCGCGACATCGATATCATCAAACTGAACGGCTCCATTGAGATCGCGCCCATCCTCGGGCTGTCCGACGTCATCGTGGACATCGTGGAGACCGGCACCACGCTGAAAGAGAACGACCTTCAGGTCTATGAAGACATTTTCCCGATCAGCGCAAGGCTCATCGCCAACAAATCGAGCTTCCAGTTCAAGACCGACGAGATCGAACGGCTGACGGAAGCGCTAAAAGAACAGGTGGAACAGCAATGATCAGAATCTACAAATACGGGGAAGTCTCCAACGACGAGATCTTTTCCCGCCAGGATATGAAGACCGGTGTGGAGGACATCGTCTCGGACATCATTTCGAACGTCCGCGCGAACGGCGACGCCGCTCTGCTCGACTATACCCGAAAATTCGACAAGGCCGAGCTGGACACGCTGGAAGTGTCCGAGGCCGAAATCGAAGAGGCGTTCGACGTTGTCGGCGATTTCCGCCGGGTGCTGGAGCGCGCGGCGGCCAATATCCGCAAGTTCCACTCCCGCCAGGTGCGCAACAGCTTCATCCTCAACGATGAAGACGGCATCGTCATGGGACAGAAGATCATCCCGGTCGACAAAGCGGGTCTTTATGTCCCCGGCGGCACGGCGGCCTACCCGTCGACCGTCCTCATGGACGCCATCCCGGCGAAGATCGCCGGCGTCGGCGAACTGGTCATCACGACGCCCTGCGGGCCGGACGGAAAAGTGAACCCCTACGTGCTGGCAGCGGCCAAAGTGGCCGGTGTCGACCGTGTTTTCAAGGTCGGCGGCGCCCAGGCCGTCGCGGCCCTCGCGTACGGCACGGAGACCGTGCCGAAGGTCGACAAGATCGTCGGCCCCGGCAACGCGTTCGTCGCGGAAGCCAAGAAACAGGTCTTCGGCGTCGTGTCCATCGACATGATCGCCGGACCCTCCGAAGTCCTCTGTGTCGCGGACAGCAGGAGCAATCCCCGCCATGTGGCGGCGGACCTTCTGGCCCAGGCCGAACACGATAAGATGGCAACGGCCGTGCTCGTCACCGACAGTATGGAACTGGCCGAAGTCGTCGCGGCGGAGATCGACCGCCAGCTGAAGACGCTGCCCCGGACCGAGATCGCGACCGCGTCCATCGAGAACAACGGCAAGATCATTGTCTGCGACGACCTGAAAACGGCCATCGACATTGCCAACGAGATCGCGCCCGAACACCTGGAACTCTGCATGGACAACCCGTTCGATTATCTGGACGCCGTCAAACACGCCGGCTCCATCTTCATGGGCCGCAACTGCCCCGAACCCCTCGGCGACTACTTCGCCGGCCCGAACCACACGCTGCCGACCAACGGCACGGCCCGTTTCTCGAGCCCGCTGTCCGTCGACGATTTCATCAAAAAGACCCAGTACACCTACTACACGCTTGACGCGCTGTCCCGTGTGTATGAAGATATTGCGGACTTCGCGGACCACGAGGGACTGCACGGCCACGCCCGCAGCATCCGCTCCCGCTTTGAAGAAGATCCGGAATAAGGAGGCTCCTCATGAGCAAATATTTTTCCTCCCGGTACGCGGCCCTCGAGCCGTATGTACCCGGAGAGCAGCCGCAGGACCGCAAGTACCTGAAGCTGAACACCAATGAATCGCCGTTCGACCCGCCGAAAGAGGTCATTCCGGTCATTCGGGACGAAGCGCGCAAACTGCGGCTTTATTCCGACCCGGAGAGTACCGAGCTGACCCAGGCGGTCGCCGACTACTACGGTCTGGAATTTGACCAGGTCTGTGTGACGAACGGCTCCGACGAAGCGCTCAACTACGCGTTCATGGCGTTCTCCGACGAGAAGACCCCCATCGTGTTCCCGGAGATCACTTACGGGTACTATCCGGTCATCGCGACCATGAACCGCATCCCGTTCGAGACCATCTCTCTGCGGGACGACTTTACGATCGACGTCCGGGAATATGAGAACCTCGGGAAGAACATCTGCATCGCGAACCCCAACGCGCCGACGGGCATTGCCCTGTCGCTTGAGGAAATCGAGCAGATCGTGCGGACGAATCCGGACAACATCATCATCGTGGACGAGGCGTATGTCGACTTCGGCGCCCGCAGCTGCGTCCCGCTGCTGTACCGCTATGACAATCTGCTCGTGACCCAGACGTTCTCCAAGTCCCGGTCCCTGGCCGGCGGACGGCTCGGGTTCGTGCTCGGCAGCAGGGAGCTCATCGCCGATATCAAGACCCTCAAAAACTCCAGTAACCCGTACAACGTCAACCGCATGACGGCCAAGGCCGGCATCGTGACGCTACGGGAGAACACCTATTTCAAAAACAGCTGCCAGGCCATCCAGTTCAACCGGCGGTACACCCGCAAGGCGCTGGAGGAGCTCGGCTTCGAAGTCCTTCCGTCAAGCGCCAATTTCCTGTTTGTCCGGACGGACCGGATCGGCGGGGAAGCGCTGTATCAGACCATGAAGGAAAAAGGGGTCCTCATCCGTCACTTTTCCGATCCGAAGATCTCGGACTGGAACCGGGTGACCATTGGGACGAAAGAGCAGATGGATACGTTCCTCGGCAAGGTCGAAGAGATCTTCCGGGAACTCGATGAAGAGGAGGAAGCACGATGAGAACGAGTGAGATCGTCCGCAACACCGCGGAAACACAGATCACCCTGACCCTGGACCTCGACGGGACCGGAAAGAGCAATATCGACACCGGTGTCGGGTTCCTGAACCACATGCTGACGCTGTTCGCCCGCCACGGCCGTTTTGACCTCGACATCAAATGCAACGGCGACCTCGACGTCGACGCGCACCACACGACGGAAGACATCGGTATCGCCCTCGGTATGGCCTTTACGGAGGCCCTCGGCGACAAGAAGGGCATCGTGCGCTACGCCAGCACCGTCCTGCCGATGGATGAGACGCTCATCCTCTCCGCGGTGGATATTTCCGGCCGCAGCTTCCTGGCCTACGACAGTCAGATCCAGGCGCCGAAAGTCGGCGACTTCGACACGGAACTGGCCGAGGAATTCTGGTACGGCTTCACCCGCAAGGCGGACCTGACCCTCCATATCCGACAGCTTGCCGGCACCAATTCGCACCACATCATCGAAGGCACCTTCAAGTCGGTCGCCCGCTCGCTGAAAGACGCGGTGGCCATCGACCCGAAGTATGCCGATGAAGTCCCCTCCACGAAGGGAGTTTTATAAGCATGATCGGCATCATCGATTACGGCATGGGAAACCTGTTCTCCCTGTCGTCGTCTCTGCGTTCGCTCGGGTGCGACGTGGAGATCACGGCGGACCCCGAACGCCTGCACGCGGCGGACAAACTGTTCCTGCCGGGCGTCGGCGCGTTCCGGGACGCGCAGGAGCGGCTGTTTTCCACCGGTCTTGCGGAGGTCGTGCGGGCCGAAGCCGCGGAGGGGAAGCCCCTCATGGGCATCTGTCTCGGCATGCAGCTCCTGTTTGACAAGAGCTATGAGTATGGCGAATACGACGGCCTCGGCCTCATTCCGGGCAAGGTCGTTCCCATGGAAGGCTATGTCGACGAAGGGCTGAAGATCCCCCAGATCGGCTGGAACGCCCTGCATTTCACCGGGCTCGAACACCCGGCGTTTTCCGCGACGAAGGAAGGGGAATTCGTCTATTTCGTCCATTCCTATTTCGCGACGGAGTGCGACCCCTATGTCGTTGCCACCACCGAGTACAGCAAAGAGCTGACGGCGGCGGTCGCGAACGGCAACGTCTGCGGCTGCCAGTTCCACCCGGAGAAGTCCGGCGACGTGGGACTGCGCCTTCTGAAAGCATTTGTAGAACAGTAAGGAGTTATGCGCGATGTATCTGTTTCCCGCCATCGACCTCATCGACGGCAAAGCGGTCCGCCTCTTACGCGGCGACTACGAGCAGATGACCGTCTACAGTGACGACCCGCTCAGCGTTGCCCGCGACTTTGAGGCACAGGGCGCGAAGTTCATCCACATGGTGGACCTCGAAGGTGCCAAAAACGGCGGTACGCCGAACCTTCTGACCGTCCGCCGCGTCGCGGAGGAGACCGGTCTGTTTGTGGAGATCGGGGGAGGCATCCGCTCCATGGAGACCGTCGACACCTATCTGTCCGCGGGCGTGGACCGGGTCATCCTCGGCACGGCCGCCGTGGAAGACGAAGCCTTCCTGAAAGCGGCTGTGGAAAAATACGGTGCGCAGATCGCGGTCGGCGCGGACATCCGGGACGGGTATGTCTCCATCCGCGGCTGGCTCGAACAGTCGGAATTCACGCTCGAAGCGTTCTGTCAGAAAATGCAGGCCCTCGGCGTCAAGACCCTTATCTGCACGGACATTTCCCGGGACGGGGCCATGCGGGGCACCAATCGCGCCCTCTACCGGGAACTGAAGGACAAATACGATATGGACATCACCGCCTCCGGCGGCGTCTCCTCGATGGAAGACGTGAAAGCCCTGGCGGCGATGGACCTGTACGGCGCCATCATCGGCAAAGCCTATTACACCGGCGATATCATCCTGTCGGACGCCATCGCGGCGGCCGGCCCCCAGGAGTAATCATATGATCACAAAACGCATCATCCCCTGTCTGGACGTCCGGGACGGCCGGGTCGTCAAAGGGGTCAATTTTGAAGGTGTCCGCGATGTGTCGGACCCCGTCGCCCTCGCGGCGCATTACAGCGAGAGCGGCGCCGACGAACTGGTCTTTTACGACATCACGGCGTCTTTTGAAGGGCGCAAACTCTTCACGGACATCCTGACCCGCACGGCCTCGCAGATCTTCATTCCGCTGACCGTCGGCGGGGGCATCAACACGCTCGACGACTTCGACCGCGTCCTGTCCTGCGGGGCGGACAAAGTCTCCGTCAACTCAGGCGCCATCCGCGACCCGTCTCTCGTGGGCGAGGCCGCCAAGCGCTTCGGTGACCAGTGCGTCGTCATTTCCGCCGACGTCAAGCGCGTGAACGGCGAATACCACGTCTTCGCCAAGGGCGGCCGGGAAGATACCGGCATGGAAGGCATCGAATGGATCCGCCGCTGTGTCGACAACGGCGCCGGGGAAGTCGTGCTCAATTCCATCGACACCGACGGCGTCAAGAACGGGTTCGACCTCGAGATGCTGAAAGCGGTGTGCGACGTGGTCAACGTCCCGGTCATCGCCTCCGGCGGAGCCGGCGGCATCGACCATTTCGTGGAACTGTTCCGGGCCATCCCGAACGTGGACGCGGGGCTCGCGGCCTCCATCTTCCATTTCGGCGAAGTCGAGATCCGCGACCTGAAGGAAGAACTGCGGAATAACGGAATCAATGTTCGACTTTAACATGAGACTTTAAAATTTCAGAAATCAGCGTGAGAAAAGTTCTTCGAGTAAGAATGGAGCTTTCGGAGCGGCGCCGTCAGGCGCTATTGATTCTCAGAAACCACGCGCAGAACGCGACCTTCGCAACGAGAAGAAGCTTTTCTAGCTGATTTCTCAAACCATATTTTCAAGGAGCAAATAATATGCCGGAAACGAATTTTGTTTCGATCGATGAACTCAAGTTTGACGAGAACGGGCTGATTCCCGCGGTCGTTCAGGACAGCGAGAGCAAAAAGGTCCTGACGGTCGCCTATATGAACGCGGAGAGCCTGAAGATCTCCATGGAAAAGGAACTGACCTGCTTCTGGTCCCGGTCCCGTCAGGAACTGTGGCTGAAGGGGGAGACGAGCGGCAATTATCAGCATATCGTCAGCATTACGGCGGACTGCGATAAGGACGCCCTTGTGGTCGTTGTCGAGAAGGACGGTCCTGCCTGCCACCTCGGCACAGACTCCTGCTTCGAGTATCCGGTCTTCCAGTCAGAGACCCGCCACGAGTTCTCCACGCAGGGTCTTTACGACCTGCTGGTCGGCCGCAACGAGACCCGGCCGGAGGGGTCCTACACGACCTATCTGTTTGAGAAGGGCATCGACAAGATCCTGAAGAAGGTCGGCGAGGAGACAACGGAAGTCATCGTGGCCGCGAAGGGCGACGACAAGCGCGAGACCATCTATGAGATCGCGGACCTTTGCTACCACGTCATGGTCCTCATGGTCAACATGGGCATCACGGTGTCCGACGTCCTGAAGGAACTGGCCTCCCGCCACATCATCGACCACAAGGTCAAACAGGAAAAAATGGTATGAGTTTCAACAATTTCCACATGCACACGACCTTCTGCGACGGGAAGAACACCCCGGAGGAGATGGTCCGGGCGGCCATTGCGGCCGGGTGCAGAGAAATCGGGTTTTCCGGTCACTCTTATTTAGACTTCGACCCGGACTGGAACATGTCTCCGGACGCCGCCGCGGCGTACCGGGCGGAGGTCCTGCGCCTGCGGGACGTCTACTCAGACCGGGTGTCCATCGCCCTCGGCATCGAGCAGGATTACTGCAGTCCGACGGACGAACTGCCGCTCTATGACTATGTCATCGGGGGCGTCCACTGCGTGTTCAAAGACGGCCATTATATCTCGGTCGACCTCGATGCGGACGCGCTGCGGGACGGCGTCGAACAGTGGTACGGAGGAGACCCGTACGCCTTTGCGGAAGATTATTACCGTCTGGTCGGTAATCTGTACGAACAGACGAAGTGCGATATCATCGCGCATTTTGACCTCATCACAAAATTCATTGAGCGCGACGACCTGATCGACATCCGCGACGCGCGGTACAGGAAGGCCGCCGATGAAGCGCTGGAGAAGGTCATCGCCTGTCCGGCGTGGGTGGAGATCAACACCGGTGCCATTTCCCGCGGATACCGCTCGGAGCCGTATCCGGAGCCCCGTCTGCTCGAGCTGCTGGGGAAAGCGGGAAAACCGGTCCTCCTGTCCTCGGATTCCCATGCCGCCGACACCATCACCTACGGGTTTGAAGACGCGATGAAACTTGTGGAAACGTACGGTCTGAACCTGCAGACGAGCCTTGCGGAACGCCTGCGTTCATGATACAATGACACCTGCCATATAAGCCGGTATGGCGGAACTGGCAGACGCAAGGGACTTAAAATCCCTCGGTAGAAATACCGTATCGGTTCGATCCCGATTACCGGCACCAAAAAGAACACCACAATTGGTGTTCTTTTTCTTTTTTTCTGACACTAAATATGGTATACTATGACGAATATAATTATTTATGAAAAATCTTTCATAAAAGGGGATAATTTAATGGGACTTTTCGATGCGCTTACCGGCAGCGGAACCGGTAACGAACCGAACTTTTGTGACTATACGGAGACCTTCTCCAACCAGCCGGTGCTCATCACCTGCGATACCAACTTCGCGGCGGCGCTTCCGTGCCGCGCCATCCCGTACTGCGTGAAGATCCAGATCCAGGTCTATTCCGACCCGAAAAACCCGGATCTCATCTCCGACGCGGAACTCAATCACATCAATACGGTGCGTTCCCTGCTCGGGCAGCACCTGGACGGACGCTTCGTCGGTCAGGGCATCGTTTCCTCGTCCAACATGGCGTTCCTCATCTTCTACATTCCGGAGCGCCGGGCGAAGACCGCGGGCAAAATGCTCGAGGAGAGCTTCAGCAACGCGTTCCGCCACACGGAATACACCATCCAGCACGACCCCGAAGGGACCCAGTACATGGAATTCCTGTTCCCGTCGGCGGTCCAGCTGAAGCAGATCGAGAACAACAAGATCCTGCGGAAGCTCAAAGGGTACGGCGACGACGGTTCCGAACCGCGTCCCATCAAGTTCCACTTTGTCTTCCCGAACCGCAAAGCGGCACTCGAGTTCAGCACGGAGGCCTCGGAAAAGGACTTCGCCTATGAAGACCTGTTCCAGGAATCTGCCCCGGAAGGTCTGGTCCTGCCGCGGTACCATCTGGTCCTCAGCCGCACCCTTCCGTTCAACATCCGGCTGCTCGACCTCGTGGACGAGTACCTGCTGGACCTCTGCAAAGAATACGATGCCGATTATCGCAGTCTGGAAACAGACGTGATCTGAGAATAAAGGAGAACAAAACCATGGCAAATCAGACAGCGCTTCCCGCAGCGGGCGATACCGTTGCCACCATCAACACCACGATGGGTTCCATCAAAGTCAAACTGTTCCCGAACGAGGTCCCGAAGACCGTTGAGAACTTTACGACCCACGCGAAGAACGGGTACTATGACGGCATTATTTTCCACCGTGTCATCCCGGATTTCATGATCCAGGGCGGGGACCCCACCGGCACCGGCCGCGGCGGCGAGAGCATCTGGGGCGCTTCCTTTGAGGATGAGTTCCATCCGGACCTCCACAACCTGCGCGGTGCGCTCTGCATGGCGAATGCCGGCCCGAACACGAACGGAAGCCAGTTCTTCATTGTCCAGTGCAGCTCGGTCGACCCGCGCATGCTCCAGCAGATGGAACAGGCCGGCACGGACTACGGGTTCGCGCCGGAAGTCATCGAAAACTACAAACAGCTCGGCGGCACGCCGTGGCTGGATTTCAAGCATTCCGTCTTCGGACAGGTCTTTGAGGGCATGGACGTCGTCGACGCCATCGCCAATGTGAAGACCGGGTTCCAGGACAAGCCGAAAGAGGACGTCAAGATCCTCTCGGTCGACGTAGAAACTCTCTGATACAGGAAAGGCGGCATTCCATGCGCATCGGTCACGGTTACGACGTACATCAGTTTGCGGAGGACCGCAAATGCATCATCGGCGGGGTAGACATCCCCTATGAGAAGGGTCTGCTCGGCCATTCCGACGCCGACGTCCTGCTCCACGCGGTCTCGGACGCCCTGCTCGGAGCCGCCGCGCTCGGCGACATCGGAGGCATGTTCCCGGATACGGACGCGGCCTTCCTCGGGGCGGACAGCCTTGTCCTCCTGCAGCAGGTCGTTGCCCGGCTGAAGGAGAACGGCTATGCGGTCGGCAACATCGACGCCACCGTCGTGGCGCAGGCGCCCAAAATGGCGCCGTACATCCCGGCCATGCGTGAGAACATCGCGAACGCCTGTCAGGTGCCGCTCGACTGTGTCAATGTCAAGGCCACGACCGAGGAACATCTCGGGTTTACCGGCCGGAAAGAGGGGGTCTCCGCCCACGCGGTCGCCCTCATCGAGAATATCAAAGACTAAAAAAGGAGGAACGTAACGCATGAGCATCTGGTCTGATCTCTCGACGCTGTTCAGTCGGGTCATCAGCATCTTTTCCACCTACGATTTCCTGAGCGATACGCTGGACATCGCGCTCCTGACGCTTCTGGTCTACTACCTCCTGAAGGTCATCCGGGACTCCCGGGCGCTGACGCTCGCCAAAGGCCTTGCCATTTTTGTCGGCGCCTACCTGATCGTCTCCCTGCTGGACATGAAGGCGACCGTCTATCTGTTCCGAAAGGTGTTCGACAACATCCTGGTCATCCTCATCGTCATTTTCGCGCCGGAACTGCGTAAGCTTCTCGAAAAGCTCGGCACGAGCCGCGGCTATCTGCGGCTCACCTCGCTGTTCAGCCGAAACGGATCGCAGAAGGCGCTGCAGTACAATGAGGAAATGTCCCGCAGCATCAACGCGGTCTGCAAAGCCGCGCAGGAAATGAGCGATGAACGCATCGGCGCCCTCATCATTTTTGAACGGGGCCTGCCGCTGGGCGAGATCATCGACACCGGGACCGTCCTGGACGCACGCATCTCCTCACAGGCGGTCCAGAATGTGTTCTTCCCGAAATCCCCGCTGCATGACGGCGCCGCGGTCATCCGGAACAACCGGCTGTATGCCGCCGGCTGTATCCTGCCGCTGACGAGCCGCCACGGCGATGTCAGTAAAAAACTCGGGACCCGCCACCGTGCCGCCATCGGCATGAGTGAACAGTCCGATGCCTATATCCTCGTCGTTTCCGAAGAGACCGGCGCCATTTCCATTGCCGAAGGCGGCAACCTGCACCGGAACCTCTCCGACGGCGAAGTCCGCGAAATGCTCCTGGACGTCTTCCTGATCGACGTCGAGGAAAAAGACGATACCACTGCGACGGGAGGTGACACGGATGCCGACATCGAATGAGCGCGCCGTTGTTTCCAACTGGCTTGGCAAACCCCGCCGCATGCTGATCATTTCCTTCGTGCTGGCTCTGGTCATCTGGCTTGCCGTCTCGGTCAATGAATCGCCGGTCGTCGAGCGCGTCGTCCACGACGTCAAAGTCGAAGTCGACGAGAGCATGCCGTCCCAGCTGGGGTACGAGGCCTTCGGCGCCGACAATTTCTATGTGGACGTCACGGTCTCCGGCAAACGCTATGAGGTGGGGGACAACGTCCTGACCGCCGACGACCTGACGGTCACCGCCGTCACGACCTCCGTCGACTCCCCCGGAAAGTACACGCTTCAGCTGCGCGCCGCTTCCAAAGAGTCGAACCCGGCGTATACCATCGTCGGCAAATCGGAAGATACCGTCGAAGTCTATTTTGACGTCCCGAAGACCGTGGATGTCACGGTGGAACCGGTCGTCCGCTCGAACGGCAACCTGGTCGACACGTCCAAATACATGACGCAGGACCCCATCCCGTCACAGACGTCTGTCGCGGTCCACGGACCCCAGACCTACGTTGACCGGATCGCCCACGCTTACGCCTATGCGGACAGCTCCGGAAACCTCAAGAAGTCCGAGACGCTGGACGCCTCGCTCAAAATCGTCGATGAAAACGACAAGAGCATTAAATACCTTTCCGTTGACGCAGAAGAGAACCTGACGGTCACCATCCCGGTCTACCGCATGACGACCCTTCCCGTCACGGTCAGCTTCTCGAACACGCCGGCGGCGTACATTGAGGACGCGCCGAAAGTCCGCATTTCGCCGTCGACCATCCGTGTCGGTGTCGACCCGGACAAACTGTCCGACATGAAGGTCATTTCCATCGGGACCGTCGACTTCTCCCGGGTCGAATCCGGCACCACGAGCCTGACACTCCACGCCTCGGATATGACCGAAGGTGTTCCGCTGGATGAAGACCAGGATTTTGACGTCACCATCGAGATGGGCAACCTGTCCACCCGGACCCTGACCGTCCGCCGTCCCGTCATCAACGTCCTCAACAACGCGACGGACCTGACCGTGGAACCGGTCTCCGAGTCCATGACCGTCACCCTCATCGGTCCGGAAGAGGACCTCGGGGAACTGACGGCCGACAACATCACATTCAACGCAGACCTCACGGGCAAGGACGTGGAAGAGGGCACCGCACGGCTGACCCTGACTCCCGCCGTCAGCTCCGAGACCTGCTGGGCATACGGCACTTACACCTGCCGCGCCGCCATCCGATCCTGAACCTCCCACGAAAGATAAGGTGTCATTTTGAAGAAACGAGTCACGCTGATCGGCGTTGCCATCCTGCTGCTTCTCGGCGCATTCCTGCTCATCATGACGCGGATGCATTCTCCGGAAGAAGCGCTGGCGCCGCCGGACCCGAACGGAGAACTCCGGCAGCTGCAGCAGGCCTTTGAAGCCTCGGTCGGCTCTGGAACGGAGTACAAACTCCAGTATCCGGACGAGGGTGAATACCGAAGCGCCTATGTCCTCTATGACATCGACGGGGACGAGGACCAGGAAGCCATGGTTTTCTACACGAAGACGGGCGATGAGTCCAATGTCCGGCTCCACGTGCTCGACGAGCAGGACTCCGATTGGGTGAGTGTCCTCGACGAGAGCGGCTACGGCAGCAAGATCGATTCCGTCGCCTTTTCCGACCTCAACGCGGACGGCGTGGCGGAAGTCATCCTCTCCTGGAGCCTGCAGGGCGCGGAAAGCTCCCGGACCATGACGGTCCACGCGATCGATCTCCCGGAAGAGGGGAAAGCGTCGTTCACCAATCTCGCCAACATGCCTTATAAGGCGATGACCGTCTCCGACATGGACAATGACGGCAGCAATGAACTGCTGGTCCTTTATTCGGAGACCGAACAGCGGGTCCAGCACAACTACGCCCAGCTCATGAAGTATTCGGGCAGCAAGCTGTCCCGTTACGGTGACCCCGCCGAGCTCGATAATGAGACCTCGGTGTTCGACAATATCGTCCTCCAGGAGGGCAAGACCCCGATCGCCTATGTCGATGCACGCAAGGGCGACGGTTCCATGGTCACCGAAGTCCTCTGGTGGGACGGCGTCAACAAACGGCTGCGCGCTCCGTTCTCGAACAACAGCACCCGTTCCAACCTGTCGACCATTCGCGAGCAGGACCTGCTGACATCCGACATCGACCGGGACGGGATCTATGAGATCCCCTCCACGTACTCCGGCTCCGGCAATGCATCGCCCAACGAGCAGGAACGCGCCGTTCCGCTGACGGTCTGGTCCGTGACCGGCACCGCCGACCCCGGCGTCCTGACCCCGAAGGCGTACAGCATCGTCGATACCGAATCGCACTTTATCCTGTATCTCAGCGCCGGTTACCGGGAGAGCGTCCTCGTGTTCCGCAATACGAAGACCGGCGTCCTGACCGTTTACGGCATGGGGGATGACGGGTCCCGCGGGGAACCGCTCTTCAGTCTCGTGTATCACTCGGACGGCGGTTCCGCGGACGACCATACGTTCCTCGCGGAACAGGACGGCCGCACGGTCTCCGGCACGCTCACGAGCGCCGGCCGGGACCAGGGCTTTACGAATCAAATCATTCAGGACAGCATCGTGTTCTATTAAGGAGTTTTCGCTTTGAAAAAGATCTTGGTAGCAGAAGATGAATCGGCCATCCGCGAATTCATCGTCATCAACCTGAAACGCAGCGGATACGACGTCACCGAGGCCGCGGACGGCGCGGAAGCCATCCGACTCTATGACGAAGCGGACGGCGCCTTCGACGTCTGTCTGCTGGACATCATGATGCCCGAAATGGACGGCATCGAAGTCTGCAAGGAGCTGCGCAAGCGCAGCGCCAGTGTCGGCATCATCATCCTGACCGCGAAGACGGAGGAAATGGACAAGGTCACCGGCCTCCTGGTCGGGGCGGACGACTATGTCACGAAGCCCTTCTCTCCGTCGGAACTCATGGCCCGGGTCGACGCGCTCTACCGCCGTGTCGAAATGGTCTCCGCCGTTCCGGAACAGCCGCAGAGCACCATCACCCTCGGCGAGTTCACACTGGATATCCGCTCCCGGACTCTGACCAAAAACGGCCGGCTCATCGAGCTGACGCAGGTCGAGTTCCAGATCATGGAATATTTCTTCAACAACCCCGGCGCGGCGCTGTCACGGACCGACATCCTCCAGCACGTCTGGGGCAGCTCCTACTTCGGAGAGGAAAAAATCGTCGACGTCAATATCCGCCGTCTGCGCATGAAAGTGGAAGACATCCCGTCCCAGCCGCAGCACCTCATGACCATCTGGGGCATCGGCTATAAATGGGTCAAATGACCGAAGAGACGACTTCTATGAACGAGACCAGAGGAAAACTGAAACTGTCCGGCATCTACCGCCGGTGGCTCACCTCCAGCCCGATCCTCATCATGACGATCCTGCTGCTGGTGTTCCTTGCCGTGTTCATCATCGGACGGTACTATTACCGGTCTGCGGCCAGTTCCGCGGTCCATACCATGTACTCCAATTCGGTCGAGACTTTTTTCGCCTCCGAATCGGAGATCACGTCGTTTGAGGAAGCGGCGCGCGAATACGTGGAAACGTTCGAAGACAAGGACATCATGGACGTGTGGGTCATCGACCCCTCCGGCAAGGTCGTCGTTTCCAGCTCCGGTTTCCCGGTCGCCGAACAGAAGATCCCGGATTTTGAAGCCGCGCTGAAATCGGAAAGCGGCACGGCGGATTATTCCGGCCGAAACTTTTACGGTGAACCGGTCATGGCCGTCACCCATATCCTGCACAAGGGTGATTCGACGCTCGGCGCCGTGCGCTATGTCGTATCCCTGAAACAGACCAACCGCGAGATCTTACGCATTCTCTTCGCACTGCTCATCGTCTTCCTGGCCATCGCGCTCATTATGATCGTCTCGGGCCTGACCTTCATCGACTCCATCGTCGAGCCCATCCGAAAGATCAACGATGTGACGAAGCGCATCGCCGGGGGCGATATGTCCGCCCGTGTGGAACCGCAGCAGTACCATGACGAGATCTCCGAACTGACCGAAAACATCAACTTTATGGCGGAGGAACTCGGCTCCACCGACAAAATGAAGAACGACTTCATCTCCACGGTGTCCCATGAGATGAAGACCCCGCTGACCGCCATCAAAGGCTGGGCGGAGACCCTCCAGTCGGTCGGCGGTTCCGACCCGGGACTGACCGAGCGCGGACTCGAAGTCATTATCGAGGAATCCTCCCGTCTGACCGGTGTCGTGGAAGACCTGCTCGACCTCTCGAAAATCGCCGGCGGCCGCATGACGCTGAAATATGAGAAGATCGATATCCTCGCCGAGCTCGACGATACGATCTATGTTTTCAAGGACCGTTCCATGCGGGAAGGCATCGAACTGAACTACAACGCGCCTCATGTGCCGGCACCGGCCGAAGGGGACCCCAACCGCATCAACCAGGTGTTTGTCAATATTCTGGACAACGCCTTCAAATATACCGAGCAGGGCGGTAAGATCACCGTCTTCGCGGAAGTCATCCCGCCCGAAACGGAGGATGGCAGCAAGTCGACCCTCCGGGTGTTCGTGGAAGATACCGGCTGCGGCATCTCCAAGGAAGAACTCCCGAAGGTCCGTAAAAAATTCTACAAGTCCAATATTTCGTCCCGCGGCAGTGGGATCGGACTGGCCGTCGTCGATGAGATCGTCAAGATGCACGGCGGCACCATGGATATCAAGAGTGAAGTCGGGGTCGGCACCTGTGTCATCCTGTCTTTCCCGGTGGACTATGTGCCGGTGGAAGAACCCGAGCTGAAACTCGAGATCCACGAAATAGAAATGGAGACCAAAGCCATTGAGCAAGAAAACACATAAGACCAGTATCGGAGGCCAGGCGCTCATCGAAGGCATCATGATGCGCGGACCGAAGGATTCCGCCGTCGCGCTGCGGCTTCCGAACGGAGAAATCGAGGTCACTCACCACGAGGAAAACCGGCTGCAGGATAAGTACGCCTGGGCAAGATGGCCGCTGATCCGCGGGATCATTGCCTTTTTCGAGTCTCTGAAATTCGGTTACAAATACCTCGATTACGCCGCGGAAAAATCCCTCGAAGACGACGGGCAGTACGCGGAAGAGGAGCAGAGCAAGCTCGACAAGTGGATGGAAGAACACCTGACCGAGGGCGTCATCAATGTGCTGATGGGCCTTTCCGTCGTTCTGGGCGTCGGCATCGCGGTCGTGCTTTTCATGTGGCTCCCGGCGTTCCTCGTCGACATCTTTGACAAGTATGTGACCGGCGATGTGTTGGAAGCCAAAAACCTGCACCCGCTGTTCGAAGGCATCCTGAAGATCGGCATCCTCATTGCCTACATGGCAGGGGTCCGGCAGATGAACGACATCAAACGCGTCTTTAAATATCACGGCGCGGAGCACAAGACCATCGCCTGCTATGAAAACGGCCTGGAACTGACGGTGGAAAATGTCCGTAAACAGACCCGGTTCCACCCGCGCTGCGGTACGAGCTTTACTATCGTCATGCTGCTGATCGGCATCTTTTTCGCCACCATCCTGGTCCTGATCTGGCCCGGCATCGGTAAGATCCGCTGGCTCTGGGTCACGGTCAAGATCCTCATCCTGCCGCTCGTCATGGGCTTCGGCTATGAGTTTATCCGCTATGCCGGCAGGCACGACAATCTTTTGTCCAAGGTGCTGTCCCAGCCCGGTCTCTGGATGCAGCGGATCACGACCATCGAGCCGGAGGACGAAATGATCGAATGCGGGATCGAGTCCTTTAAGGCTGTACTTCCCGAGGATCCGGAAGAAGCTGAAATCAAATGAGCCGGCTTTCTGAACTGCGGACCGAAGGCGCCGCGTTTCTGGAGCGCGCCGGCATTGACAATGCCCGCTATGACGCGGAAGAACTGCTCGGCCTTGCCGCCGGCGTCAGCCGCACAGACCTTCTGACAAGGGGAGAGACCGCCGTCTCTCCGGAGGCGGAAGAACGCTACCGGGCGCTGCTGCAGCGGAGGGCGGACCACTATCCGCTCCAGTACCTGCTGGAAGAGTGGGACTTTTACAACCTGTCCTTTTCCGTGAAGGACGGGGTGCTGATCCCCCGGCCGGAAACCGAACTGCTCGTGGAGGAGGCGCTCTGCTTTCTGAACGAACACCACCGGGAAGGGGAGCCCGCGCACGTTCTGGACCTCTGCTCCGGAAGCGGCTGCATCGGTATTGCCGTCGAACGCAATTTTGACAACTGCCGCGTCACGGCCGTGGAAAAATCCGAACAGGCCTGTGACATCATCCGCGCCAATATGGAACGCAACGGGACCGAGCGTTTTACGCTTCTGGAAGGCGATCTGTTTGACGGCCCCGCCGCGTTTTCCATTGACCGGGCGGACCTGATCCTCGCGAACCCGCCGTACCTGACGGGGGAGGAAATGAAGAGTCTCCAGCGGGAAGTCGGCTTCGAGCCGGCCCTCGCGCTTTCCGGCGGAGAGGACGGCCTTGTTTTTTATCGCGCCATTGCGAAACAGTGGGCGCCGGTCCTGCGGGAAGGCGGTCTCTGCGCGGTGGAAATCGGGGAACAGCAGGGAGAAGATGTCACCCGGATTTTTGCCGATTTTTCCGATAACTGCAGGGTTTTTCGGGACTTTGCCGACCTGCCTCGGGCGGTCCTTGCGGAGCGCAGGTTTTGCTTGACGATTTGAGCAAAGTCTAGTAGTATGTATATAAGTATAATTTTGCAATTATTTGTGGAAGTGTGTTTGGTTTATGCTGTTAAGCGCATTCCGTTCCGGAGAGCCAATGTACATCGTCATTGCGCTCCTGGCAGCGGCATTTTTAGTGTTCTGCGTCATTCCTCTGCATGAGTTCGCCCATGCCTGGGCGGCCGACCGGCAGGGTGACGACACACCCCGGCTCAGCGGTCGTCTGACGCTGAGTCCCATGGCACACGTAGACCCGATCGGCGGTATCATGATCGCCCTCATCGGCTTCGGCTGGGGCAAACCGACACCGGTCAATCCCCGCAATTTCAAAAACCAGCGCTGGGGCGAAGTTCTCGTCGCTGCCGCAGGACCGGCCTCCAACCTTCTGCTGGGCTGGCTGTTCCTGTTCATCGAAGCCATCGTGCTGCATATCAACGCCATTGACGGGACCATCCTGCAAATGTCGATCGCCACGTTTTTCCAGTATGCCGCCACCATCAGCATTTTCCTCGGCGTACTGAACCTGCTGCCCATCCCCATGTTTGACGGATGGCACATCCTGGAAGGGTTCCTTCCGGCCGGCAGCAGAGCCAAGGAATGGGTCTGGCGCAATCAGCGGACCATCATGATCGTTATCATCGTCCTGCTGTTCACCGGCATCCTGTCCTGGCCCGTACAGTTCCTCTCCCAGTTCATTATCGAAGGTTTCACATGGCTGTCGAACCTGCCGTTCGGTGGCTGATATGGAACCAATCAACTACAAACTGGAAGTGTTTGAAGGTCCCATGGACCTGCTGCTGTCTCTTATCAGCAAGCACAAGTTAGACATTTACGACATCCCCATCATGGAGCTTGTCGAACAGTATACGGACTATGTCCGGAAAATGCAGGAAGCCGACATGTACGTCGCCAGCGAATTCCTCGAAATGGCGGCCCGTCTGGTCTACATCAAGACCGTGTCCCTGCTTCCGAAAAACGAAGAGGCGGAAGAGCTGAAACGGGAACTGACCGGCGAACTGCTGGAGTACCGTGACTGCCAAATCATGGCGGGCAAGCTCAAAGATACCGCCAACGGGTTCGACTTCCTGACGAAGCAGCCCGATGAAGTGGAAGCGGACATGACCTATGAACTGCTCCACGAACCGTACGAACTGCTGAGCGCCTATCAGGCTGCCGTCGGCAAAAGCCGCCGGAAGCTGCCGCCTCCGGTGGAAGCGTTCACCGAGATCGTACAGAGAAAGATCGTATCGGTCCAATCCCGTATCTCATACATCCTGACGAGCATCTCCGGCAAGGGAAAGCGGTCGTTTTCCCAGCTCATCCGGGCTTCGGAGTCCCGTTCGGAAATGGTCGCCACATTCCTCGCGCTCCTGGAGCTCATCCGGGACAAGAAAGTCACGGCCACGGAGGACGGGGAGGACCTCACCTTAGAAATCAAGAGGAGTTGACACGTTTGAACCAGCAAGAGCTGCAGGGGGCGCTCGAAGCCATCCTGTTCGCGGCGGGGGACCCGCTGCCGGTCAAACGAATCGCCGCAGCCCTTGAACTTCCCGTGAAAGATGTGGAAGCGGCTGTCACCTCTCTGTCGGAAGAGCTGGACCGCCGGGAAAGCGGTCTGGTCCTGAAACGCCTGGCCGACCAGGTCCAGCTGTGCACCCGCACAGAATTCTCGGATCCGGTCCGGCAGGTCCTGGCCATGCGAAAGAACACACCGCTGTCCGGCGCCGCGTTCGAAGTGCTGGCCGTCATCGCGTACAACCAGCCGGTCACCAAGTCCTTCGTGGAACAGGTCCGGGGCGTCGACTGCTCCGGTGTCATCGGCTCCCTGACGCAAAAGGGTCTCATTGAGGAGAAGGGAAGGCTCGAACTTCCCGGAAGACCCATCGTGTACGGCACGACGCCCGCTTTTCTGCGGTGCTTCTGCATAGAATCGCTGGACGAACTCCCGCCGCTCCCGGAGCAGGACGCCCCGGAACCGGAAGAGGAACCGTCCGACGAAGACAATGGTATTTATTGAAAAATTTCATAAAGGAGGAGGTGTTGACATTTGGCTTTTCTAAAAGTACTTCTTTGGATCATGAACATCATCTGGGTCCTTGTCATTTTGGTTGTCCTGCTGGTCCTGTTCCTGCTTTGGGTCAAGATCGCGGTCAAAGTGGACTTTGACGAAGATGACGGGTTCCGTCTGAAACTGAAATATGGTTTCCTCGGACTTGCTCTCGTACCGTTTTCACCGAAAATGAAGGCGAGGGGCAAGCGTATGTGGAACTTTGTTCGCCATCATTTCGGCTCGGCCGGCCCCAGAGCAGTGGGGGCTGCTCAGGAAATGACCATCGGTACCAGAGATAAAATGGCAGTGAAGAATGAGATCAAATCTGCCGAAAAGCTGGCCGCCGAGGCAACGAGGTTACAGGAAGAAGAAGCTAGACTCAACGCTGAAATGAGAAAGGCTGAAGAAGATCTGAAAGCGGCGGAAGCAGCGGAAGCTGCCGGCACTCCGCTTCCGGAGGTCGTGGATGAGACTCAGGTCTCCAAACTTGCTACCATCAAAAAGCAGATGGACGAGTTTGACTTTGAAGGTGCCTATATCAACGGCAAGAGCTTCATCGACGGTTTCGACGCCAACTCCGTTCTGGCCCTGCTCGCCTTTATCGGCACGCAGACGAAGGGTACGCTCTCCAAGGTGATCACGAAGCGCTTTACGATCAAGAATCTTCAGGTCGGCTTCACGGTCACGGGTGAGGACGCCGCGGATACCGCCATCAAGTACGGCGAAGTCGCAGCGGTCGTTTTCCCGGCAGTGAGCTTCCTGACCAAGAACATGAAGGTCCGCAAGTACGATGTCGATCTGAAACCGGACTTCCTGGCAACGAAGCAGAAAGCTTCCTTGCACAACCAGGTCGCGTTCCGCCCGATCCGTGTGCTCGGTCCGTTCCTTCCGTTCCTCATGAAGGTCGGTAAGGAGACCTCGGGAGTCGTGAAAGACAACAGCTCCCGTATCCGGGCAAACAAAGAGGCCATGATCGCCGAAAGAGACGCAAAATACTTAAGGCAGACCGCTGAGTCCGCTTTAAAAGAGATTAAATAACAGGTGGTGCTTTCAAATGAGTAAAGAAACTTCCGCAGCTGGTCTGCTTCAAACGACATTCGAAAAAGTCAAAGATAACATCGATGTTTCGACGGTTATCGGCGAGCCGGTCTATACCGAATCCGGTATGACCATCATTCCGGTCTCCAAAGTCACTTACGGCTTTGCCACGGGCGGCGATGACTTCCCGACCGACGGCGGCAAAGAGATGTTTGGTGGCTGCGGCGGCGCCGGCGTCACCATTACTCCGGTCGCGTTCCTGCTGATCCAGGACGGCGAAGTCACGGTCAAACATATGACCGGTTATGACAACACCGCGGAGAAAATGGTCAACCTTGTCCCCGACATGTTCGACAAGGTCTCCGGTTTCCTCAACAAGAAATAAGGAAATTTTATCGACTGACAACGCAGCCGCTCTGCAAAGAGCGGTTGCGATTTGTTGTATATTGGTATTCTTTGAAAGGTGCGTTACGATGGCTGACAACAAGGTCCGACTGCAGAAATATATGGCGGAGTGCGGCATCGCCTCCCGGCGCAAGAGCGAGGAACTCATCGCCGCGGGGAAGGTTCGGGTCAACGGAACCGTCGCTTCCATCGGCGATAAGATCGACCCGAAGCATGACGAGGTGACCGTCGACGGACGCAAGGTCCGGCACGACCGGGAACTGCGCTATATCATGCTGCACAAACCCCGCGGGTTCATTTCGACGATGAGTGATGAAATGGACCGCAAATGCGTGGCTCAGCTCGTGGCGGACGTCGGGACCCGAGTCTATCCGGTCGGACGGCTCGACCGGGACTCCGAAGGGCTGCTGCTCTTTACGAACGACGGCGAATTTGCCAATGCCATGACACACCCGTCAAAACACGTCAGCAAGCTGTACCGCGTGACCATTCGCCCCGGCATTACCGAGGAACAGGTGACGCAGATGATGACCGGCATGGTCATCGACGGCAAAAAGACGCTGCCGGCCGATGTCAAAGTCGTGCAGGTCTACGAAGACCGCACCGTTCTGGAAGTGACCCTCGTGGAGGGGCGCAACCGGCAGATCCGCAAAATGTGCGAGGCGCTGGGGCTCGAAGTGGCCCGCCTGAAGCGCATCGCCATCGGACCCGTGCGGCTCGGCATGCTCCAGCAGGGGAAGTGGCGTGACCTGACGCCGCAGGAGGTTGCCGCCTTGAAACGGGCGTCCCGGTAAGGTATAATAAAAGTTACGCTTCAGGCAAAAAGGGCGGAGAACACGCCAAATCGCCTGAGCCGAAGGAGTAACCGAATATGACCAGAAGTATGACCGGTTTCGGCCGTGCCCAGCTGGAGACCCCGGAGCGTTCCATCTCCGTGGAACTCAAGAGCGTGAACCACCGCTATTTTGAACTCTCCACCCGCGTGCCGAGACAGTACAGTTTCCTGGAGGAAAAGATCAAATCCTACCTGTCGACCCGCATTGCCCGCGGGAAGGTCGAATGCAACGTCTCTCTGCTCGAACTCGATGCGGCGGACGTCGAAGTCCAGGTCAACCACGGACTTGCCACGGCCTATCTGAACGCGCTGAAAGAGCTGGCCGACACCTATGAGATCCGCAACGACGTCTCCGCCAATACGCTGTCGCGCTTCAGCGACGTGCTGGCGGTCCACAAGGTCCCGGCGGACGAAGACGCCGTCTGGCAGGCCGTTCTCCCGGTGCTGACCGAAGCCACCGACAAGTTCGTCGCCATGCGGGAACGCGAAGGCGAAAAGATGAAAGCGGACATCTGCGAAAAGGCAGACCACATCCTGGAACTCACGGCGTTCGTCGAAGAACGTTCTCCGGAGACGGTCCGCGAATACAATGAAAAGATCAAAGCGCGTATCCGCGACCTCATCGGCGATGTGAAAGTCGATGAACAGCGTCTTCTGACCGAAGCCGCCATCTACGCGGACAAAGTCGCGGTCGATGAGGAAACGGTCCGGCTGCACAGCCATATCGATCAGCTGAAGTCCATGTTTGAGGACGACGGCGCCATCGGCCGGAAAATGGATTTCCTGGTCCAGGAGATCAACCGCGAGGCAAACACCATCGGTTCCAAATGTTCCGACCTGGAGATCACCTCCCGCGTGCTCGACATCAAGGGCGAAGTGGAAAAGATCCGCGAACAGGTCCAGAATATCGAATAAGGACGTTTTGTAGAAGACGGAGCAGAGTGTCATGAAACTTGTGAATATCGGATTCGGCAACTGTGTGAACGCCGACCGCGTCATCGCGATCGTCAGCCCGGAGTCCGCGCCCATCAAACGGATCGTCCAGACGGGCAAGGAAAAGGGCACGCTCATCGACGCCACCCACGGACGGAAAAGCAAGGCGGTCATCCTGACCGATACCGACCAGGTCATCCTGTCCTACCTGCAGCCGGAAACCCTGCAGGCCCGGTTCCATGAGGAAGACACCCCCGAGGAGGCGTAACAGCAAATGAACAGCGGTTTTGTACTGGTCCTGTCCGGCCCTTCCGGCGTCGGCAAGGATACCGTCATCAACGAACTGTTGAAAAAAGATGACAAAACCATCGTCTCCATCTCCATGACGACCCGGAAACCCCGGCCCGGAGAGGTGGATGGTGTCAACTATTACTTTGTCACCAGAGAGGAATTCGAGGAAAAGATCCGCAACGGTGAAATGCTGGAGTACGCGCAGTACGGCAGCAATTATTACGGCACGCCGCTGGCGCCGGTCCGGGAATGGACCGAACAGGGCATGACCGTCATCCTGGAGATCGAAGTCCAGGGCGCCGGCAAGATCAAAGAGCAGGACCCGGACATCTGCACCATGTTCCTTATGCCGCCCTCGTTCCATACCCTGCGCACCCGTCTGGAAGGGCGCAACACGGAGACCCGGGACGAGATCGACGAACGGCTGGAAACGGCCCGTAAGGAGATCTCCATGGCCACCGATTACGATTACATCATTGTCAATGACCGGCTGGAAAACGCCGTCGAAAACATACTGGAAGTCATTTACCGGCACCGCCGCCACCTGCGCGAAGGCACGCCGGATGACCCCTCCAAAGAGAATTAACGAAAAAGGATGATAACAATGGCAGAACAGAACTTCAACCCGGACCTTAAGACCCTTCTGGAAGACGAGAACGGCAACAGCACCATCAGCCGTTACTCTCTGGTCTCTGCGACGGCGAAACTGGCCCGCGAGATCTCCGATGAAGCGAGCGCCGAGGGCGAGATCCTGACCGAAAAACCGGTCTCTCTGGCTCTGGGCAAACTGCTGGAAGGCGAATATACCATCGAGGAACCGGACGAGATCAAAGATCTTTAAGCCGGCCCCGTACATTCTGGGAGGCACCTATGCAGGACACCGGACTGGTTGCCGAAGTCGCGGTCGCGAACACGGCATTCCATTTTGACCGACTCTTCGGTTATCGGGTACCGGACTCATTTGCAGAACACCTGAAGGTGGGCTGCCGGGTCATGGTTCCCTTCGGGAGCGGTTCCGTGCTGCGCCAGGCGGTCGTGATCCGTCTGGTCACGCTGTCTGACGCTCTGCGGGAAACCGGTCTGCCTCTCGACAAATACAAGTCGATCGCAGCGGTCCTGGACAAGGAACCGCTCATCGACGCGAATATGATCAAACTGGCAGAGTACATGAGGGACCGCACCTTTTGTACTCTTTTTGATGCCCTCCGCACCATGCTGCCCGCCGGCGTGAATCTGACGACCATGGCGGCGTACGCCGCAGCGGACGCGTATCCTGACACGGACGGACTTTCCGCGGAGGAAGCGCAGATCGTCGAATACCTGTCCCGGCGCAAAGGGTATGTCCGCAAGAAGATCCTGCTTTCCGATCTCGGACTCGACCTCGACTCAGACCTGCCGGATGACATGGCAAAGCGGGGCATTCTCCTCCGGGATTATGACGCCATCCGCAAAGTGGGCGATGCGACGGTCCGCATGGTCCGGCTGTCACCGGACATCACCTGTGAGGAAGACCTGGAACAGTTCCCGGAGAAGCTGACGAAAAAACAGCTCGAAACCGCGCGGGAACTCTACCGGATCGGCAGCTGCTCCGTGAAGGAACTCTGCTATTTCACCGGTGTGACGGAAGCGGTCATCCGCAGCCTTCTGAAAAAGGGCGTCGCGGAAAGCTATGAACAGGAAGTGTACCGCCGTCCGTATGACCTGCCGAAGCAGGGAAGTCCGGACCCCATCGTCCTGGAACCCGAGCAGCAGGCGGCCCTCGACGGACTGACCGCTCAGTGGCAGTCCGGGGGAGGCGTCTCGCTCCTGTACGGTGTCACCGGCAGCGGCAAGACGTCCGTGTACCTGCGGCTCATCGACACCGTTCTGGAACAGGGCCGCGGCATCATCGTCATGGTGCCGGAGATCTCTCTGACGCCCCAGACGCTGAATTTGTTTTACAAACGTTACGGCGACCGTGTCGCTGTGTTCCACAGCGGGCTCTCCGCCGGAGAACGCCTCGATGAATGGAAGCGGACCCGGGACGGGCAGGCATCCATTGTCGTCGGCACCCGTTCGGCGGTCTTCGCGCCCGTGAAAGACCTGGGACTTGTCATTATGGATGAGGAGCAGGAACATACCTATCAGTCCGATATGAGCCCGCGTTACCATGCCCGGGACATCGCGCGGTTCCGCTGCGCGGAGAACCGTGCCCTGCTGGTGCTGGCTTCGGCCACGCCGAGCCTTACGACCTATGCCGCCGCCGAAAGCGGCCGGTACGGGTTCTACGCGCTGCGCACCCGCTATGGAAATGCCGTCCTGCCGGACGTCCTGACCGTCGACCTCTGTCAGGAGCGCTCCGCCGGCAACCGGTCCTCCATCAGCCGCCCGCTGCTGGCGGAACTGCAGCGGACGCTGGACGAAGGCCGGCAGGCCATCCTTCTGATGAATCGCCGCGGCTACAACACCTACGTTGCCTGCGAGTCCTGCGGCACGGTCATGACCTGTCCGAACTGCAGTATCTCCCTGACCTACCACAATGCCAACCGGCGTCTCATGTGCCACTACTGCGGCTACTCCGTCCCATTTTCCAAAGAGTGTCCGACCTGCGGACAGGAGGCGGTCCGGTACTCCGGCAGCGGCACACAGAAAATCGAAGAGGAACTGGCGGAACTGCTGCCCGGCGCCCGTATCCTGCGCATGGACGCGGACACCACCATGCACAAATATGCCTATGACCGCAATCTGTCGGCGTTCCGCAACGGTGAGTATGATATAATGATAGGGACCCAGATGGTGGCTAAGGGCCTGGACTTCGAGAACGTCACGCTCGTCGGGGTCCTGAATGCCGACAAGGAGCTCTACAACGACGATTACCAGAGCATGGAACGGACCTTTGACCTCATTACCCAGGTCGTCGGACGGGCCGGCAGAGGCCGGTATAAAGGCAAAGCCATCATCCAGACGATGAACCCCGGCAACGAGGTCATCCGCTTCGCGAAGGAACAGGACTATGAGTCCTTTTATTCCTATGAGATCGGCGTTCGCCGGGCCATGGTCTATCCGCCGTTCTGCACCCTCGTCTCGGTCGGATTCCGGGGCGTCAAACAGGAACGGGTCGAAGCAGCGGCCGCGGCCTTCCTCGAGACGCTGAAAACGGCGCTGGGAGAGGAGCATGGCGATGTAAAGCTCATCGCGATGGGCCCCATGCCCGAACGCGTGGTGCGTGTCGGCGGCACCTACCGGTACCGCATCCTTTTGAAATGCCGGTTCGACGCCCGGTTCCGCACCCTGCTGTCGGACTGCCTGAAAACCTTTGGAAAATCGCGCTCGGCCGGCGGTATCACGACTGTCGTCGAGACCAGAAATTAAACGCTCAATAGAAAGAAGAACCACTATGGCTACGAGAAAAGTCGTTTTAAAAGATGACCCGATCCTGCGCAAGCAGAGCCGCACCGTCACGAAATTTGACGAGCGCCTCTGGATGCTGCTGGACGACATGGCGGACACCATGTATGCCGACGAAGGCGTCGGGCTGGCTGCCGTGCAGGTCGCGACCTTAAAGCGCGCCATCGTCGTCGACCTCGACGACGGGGAAGGGCTGACCGAGCTCATCAACGCGGAGATCACCCGCGAAGAGGGCATCCAGTATGAGATCGAGGGCTGCCTCTCCATTCCCGGCGAATACTATGAGACCATTCGCCCGGAAAAGATCACGGTCGAATATGATGACCGGCACGGGAACCACCATGTCGAAGACATCGAAGGGTTCCGCGCGGTCTGCTACTGCCACGAGATCGACCATACCAACGGCATCCTGTTCACGGACCGGCTGAATCCGGAACCGCATGACCGGGAGGAACTCGAAGAACGGGCCCGCAACCGCCGGGCCGAATTAGAGGCGCGGAAAGGGTGACACGGTCTTGAAGATCGTCTTTATGGGGACCCCGGATTTTGCCGTGGTCCCGCTCGAACGGCTCATCGCCGAAGGGCAGGACGTCGTCGGCGTCTTCACGCAGCCGGACAAACCGAAGGGGCGCAAGCATGTCCTGACGCCGCCTCCGGTCAAGGTGTGCGCGCTGGAGCATGACATCCCGGTCTTTCAGCCGGAGTCTTTGAAACACGGCGAAGCCATGCCGGTCTTAAACGACCTGCAGCCGGACCTTATCGTGGTCGCGGCTTACGGCATGCTGCTCAAGTCCGACGTTCTCGAATTCCCGAAATACGGCTGTGTCAACGTGCACGCGTCGCTGCTCCCAAAATACCGGGGCGCCGCGCCCATCAACCGCTGTATCCTGGACGGCGAGACTGTCACCGGGGTCACGACCATGCTCATGAATGAAGGCCTCGACACGGGCGATATGCTCTGCTCCGCGTCCCTGACCATCGGAGCGGATGAGACGGCCGGGGAACTGTTCGACCGTCTGGCCGCGCTCGGCGGCGATGTGCTCATGGAAACACTGGCCGCCATCGAAAACGGCACCCTGACCCGCACACCGCAAACGGACGAAAATTCCTGCTATGCCGGCATGCTCTCCAAGTCCGATTCTCCCATCGACTGGACCCGTTCCGCACAGGACATCCACAACCAGGTCCGCGGGCTGCAGCCCTGGCCGACCGCGGTCACGAGCCGCGGGGGAGAGCCGGTCAAAGTCCACGCGACCTGTAAAATGTCCGCCGCGCCCTCCGGCGCCGCCGAAGTTCCCGGCGCGCTTGCCGCGGAAAAAGGACAGCTGTTCGTCCGCTGCGGAGACGGCCGGTTCCTCGAAGTGCTGGAGATCCAGCCGCAGGGCTCCCGCCGCATGGCGGCCCGGGACTACCTGCTGGGACACCCGGTATCTTCCGGAGACGTGTTCGAATAAATACAGTTAATTTTAAGGATTTTGGCTATAGTTAATAGTGAATCCATTTCTTAAAGAGGTGCAGTCTATGTACGGTTATCAAGGCCTCGGCACGCTGAGCCAGTACGGCTTCGGCTCCGCTTATACCTGGAGTTATATCCTGGTCCTGGTCTGCTTTTTCGCGGCGCTCATCGCGTCCTCCCGTGTCAAATCGGTCTACGCGAAATATGACCAGTTCCGCGCCTCCAAAGGCCTGACGGCAGAGCAGGCCGCGCAGAAGGTGCTGGACTACTACGGCATCACGAATGTCAGCATCCAGCATATCGGCGGGGAACTCTCCGACAATTACAACCCGAAGACCAACATCATCAGTCTGTCGGACAGCACATACGGACATTCGTCCATCGCCGCCATCGGCGTCGCCTGCCACGAGGCGGGTCATGCCGCGCAGCACGCGCAGGGCTATGTCCCCATCAAGATCCGCAATGCCATCATCCCGGTCTGCAATATCGGGTCCGCCGCGGGCATCCCGCTGGCCCTCATCGGCATTTTCCTCAACATGTCGGGTCTGGTCTATTTCGGCCTCATCCTTTATTCTTTCGTCGCGCTGTTCCAGTTCGCGACCCTTCCGGTCGAACTGGACGCGAGCCACCGCGCGCTCAAAGTCATTGACGAGACCGGGATGCTCGAAGGCAACGAATACACCGGCGCCCGCAAGGTGCTGACCGCGGCTGCCATGACCTATGTCGTGGCTGTGGCCACGGCGCTCGCCAACGTGCTGCGCTTTGCCATCGTGTTCCTCGGGAACCGCAGGAGCGACTGATATGGCGGACGCGCGCACCCTGGCCTTCCGGAGCCTCAGCAAAATCTTCCGGGAAAAGTCTTATTCGAATATCACCATTGCCGGTGCCCTTCGGTCCTCGGACCTGTCGGGCGCCGACAAGTCGTTTTTTACGGCCCTCGTCTACGGGGTCCTGGAACGGAAAGTGACGCTGGATTATAACCTGTCACGTTACCTGCAGCAGCCGATCGGGAAACTGAATCCGAAGGTGTACACGGCGCTGCTGCTCGGCGCCTATCAGGTCCTTTTTATGGAGAAAGTCCCGTCCCACGCCGCGGTCAACGAGACCGTCAGGCTGGTCAAAAAGAACGGCGCCGGGTTTGCCGCGGGGCTGGTCAACGCGGTGCTGCACAAGCTCGCCCAAAACGGGGTCTGCTATCCGGACCCGCCGGCCAGGGAACTGCCGGAGGACGGTGCTCTGACCGAAGCGGAATGGCAGTACCTCAGCGTGTATTATTCCGTTCCGGAACCGCTCCTGAAACGATTTGTGTCTTCCTACGGGCTCTCGAAAACGACAGGGCTTCTGGAAGATGCCCTCGGGCCCCGTCCGCTGACCGTTCGGGTGAACACGACCCGGACGTCCGCGGAAGCTCTGAAAAAACGCCTTTCTGAAGAAGGCGTGAACAGCGAGGCGCACCCCTTTGCGGAGGACGCACTCATGCTGGAAGACCCGGGCGATCTATCTGCGCTCCCAAGTTTCCGGGAGGGCCTGTTCCATGTGCAGGACGCGGCCTCACAGCTCTGCTGCAAAGCGCTGGACCCGCAGCCGGGCGAGACCGTCTTTGACGTCTGCGCCGCGCCCGGAGGGAAGAGCTGTACGCTGGCGGAGCGGATGGAAAACAACGGTGTCCTGAAGGCGTTCGACCTTTACGAGTCCCGGGTCGGTCTCATCCGCGAGAACGCGTCCCGCCTGGGCCTTTCCATCGTGTCGGCGGAGGCCTTCGATGCAACAAAATATGACCCTTCCCGGGGGCTTGCGGACCGCATTCTGTGCGACGTTCCGTGCTCCGGGACCGGCGACATCGGACGCAAACCGGAGGTCCGGTTCAAGGATCCCGGTCTCGTTGACAATTTATCGCCCTTACAGTATGATATTTTAAATATAACAGAACAGTATCTAAAAGCCGGAGGAACGCTCGTTTATTCGACCTGCGCCCTGGACCCCGCGGAAAACGAAGATGTGGTCGCGCGGTTCCTTTCGGAACATCCGGATTTTGTCTGCCGGGAACAGAAGACCTGCTTCCCGCAGGACTGGATGTCGGACGGGTTTTTCTATGCCGTTCTGGAAAAGGAGAGGGAACTGTGACCGAGCGGATCGACATCCGCAGCATGACGCTGCCGGAACTGACGGAAGATATCCTGTCCGCGGGCCTTCCGAAATTCCGTGCCGGGCAGATCTACTCCTGGCTGCATCAGAAATATGCGTCGGACTTTTCCGAGATGACGAACCTCTCGAAGGACCTTCGCGCGTCCCTTGCGGAACGCTATGTCATCCATGACACGAAGATTCTGCGGAAACTCACCTCGAAAATCGACGGCACCATCAAATACCTGTTCGAACTCGACGACGGGAACACGGTGGAAACCGTGCTCATGAAATACAAATACGGCTATTCCATCTGCGTCTCCTCGCAGATCGGGTGTGACATGGCCTGCTCGTTCTGTGCCTCCGGCATCGGAGGCTGCACCCGCAGCCTGCCGGCGTCCGAGATCCTGGCGCAGGTCTATACCGCGCAGAAGGACCTTGGCATCCGGGTCTCCCACATCGTCCTCATGGGCATGGGCGAACCGCTGATGAACTACAATCAGGTGACCCGGTTCCTCGACCTCATCACGGACGAGAACGGCGTCAACCTGAGCGCCCGCCACATCTCGGTCTCCACCTGCGGTATCGTGCCGCGGATCTACGACCTCATGAAGACCCGTCCGCAGTTCACGCTGTCGGTCTCGCTCCACGCGCCGAACGACACCATCCGCAATTCCATCATGCCGGTCAATCGCCGGTGGGGCGTCGAGGTGCTCATCAAAGCCTGCAAAGACTACATTGCCGCGACCAACCGGCGCATCTCCTTCGAGTACGCCATGATGGACGGCATCAACGATACCGACGAATGCGCCCGCGAACTGGCGGCGCTGCTCAAAGGCATGCTCTGTCATGTCAACCTCATCCCCGCGAACGAAGTGCGGGAGAACGATTATGTCAGAAGTTCCGACGAACGGCTGAAGGCCTTCGCCGGCATCCTGGAAAAGAACGGCATCACAACGACCGTTCGGCGGACCCTGGGCCCCGACATCGAGGCCTCCTGCGGTCAGCTTCGCAAAACGTATGAAAAGGAGGCGTCCGAGTCATGAGGATCATTGCCAGGACCGACCCCGGAAAAGTGCGGTCGTCCAATCAGGACTCCTACGCGGCGGGCGAATTCCGCAACGGCGTGGCCTGGGCCGTCGTCTGTGACGGCATGGGCGGCAACGTCGGCGGCAACGTCGCCAGTTCCACCGCGGTCCGTTCCATTTCGGAGCGCATCACGACCGCGTACCGGGAGAACATGAGTTCCTCCTCCATCCGGAACCTGCTGGTGACCGCCATTACCAATGCCAATTTTGAGATCTATGACATGGCGGAAGCCAACCCGGAACTGGCCGGGATGGGCACCACCGTGGTCGCCGCCATCATGGATGAAGAACACATCTATGTGGCCCACGCGGGGGACAGCCGCGCCTATGTCATCACGAAATCCGAGATCCGCCAGATCACCCGGGACCATTCCGTGGTCCAGAAGATGATCGAGAACGGCGAGATCACGGAAGAAGAGGCCATGCGCCACCCCAGCAAAAACCTCATTACCCGCGCGCTCGGCGTCGATGAGAACCTGCGGGTCGACTTCACGGAGGAAGATACCGCGGTAAAAACCATGCTGCTCCTTTGCACGGACGGCCTGACGAATTATGTGACCGATGAACAGATCCACCAGACTGTGCTGGAAGGCCGCCATTCGGACTTCGCGGGCACCCTGGTCGACCTTGCGAACGGCCACGGCGGCGGTGACAACATCACAGTCGTCGCGGTGGAGGGTTAACGTATGGATAACTATGTCGGAAAACGGCTCGACGGCCGTTATGAGATCCGGGAGATCGTCGGGGTCGGCGGCATGGCCGTCGTCTACAAAGCCTATGACAACATCGACGACCGCCTCGTCTCCATCAAAGTCCTGAAAGACGAATTCCTCGCCAACGAGGAATTCCGCAGACGGTTCAAAAACGAATCCAAGGCCATTGCCGTCCTGTCCCACCCGAACATCGTCAAGGTGTACGATGTTTCTCTGGGCGATAAACTCCAGTACATCGTCATGGAGTACGTGGAAGGTATCACGCTGAAAGAATATATCGAACAGCAGGGCGTCATCCCCTGGAAGGAAGCGGTCCATTTCACGACCCAGATCCTCCGGGCGCTGCAGCATGCCCATGACAAGGGCCTCGTCCACCGGGACATCAAGCCCCAGAACATCCTGCTGCTGGAAAACGGGACCATCAAGGTCACGGACTTCGGCATCGCCCGGTTCTCCAGAGGCGAGACCCGCACCATGACCGAATCCGCCATCGGTTCCGTCCATTACATCTCGCCGGAACAGGCGAGGGGAGAAGCTACCGATGACAAGGCGGACATCTATTCCGTCGGCGTCGTGCTGTATGAGATGATCACCGGAAAACTTCCGTTTGAAGCGG
>R19__coassemble_65_pt1 | contig 59874 bp, 54 predicted proteins | sample R19__metabat2_low_PE_020 | metagenome-assembled genome bin R19 | reverse complement strand
TTATTGCCCTGCAGGGGGGCTTTTTTGTGCAGTCCGAATAAAATGGTTCGGTCCAGGATTCAGGAGGTCTTTTTATTTTTGGCGTTTTCTTTGTTTTGCTGATCGACAAAGCGCAGCATCCGGCTGATGACCAGCAGCAGGAACCCGGTAAGGTACAGCAGCGCGATGAACGGACCGATGAATTTGGAGGAGAACGGATCCGCGATGTTGTAGCCGATCGCCGTAAAGGAGGTGATCTTGATAAGGTACCCGACGAGAGAAAGCGTGAGGAAGGAACGGTAATCCATCTTCATGTTTCCATAGAGGGAACTGACCGGGTTGGCCGGGACAAAGGGGATGAGCCGCAGGGCGAACAGGATGATGGGGTTTCCGGTGCCGCCTCTGGCACTTTGTTCGGCGTCTTCCTCGTCGATGATGGTGGAGAGGACCGGGACTTTTAAGAGTTTGTCCCGGATGACGCGCAGAATGTGTTTGATCTTCTTGCGGACGGGGTGGGGCTTTTTGTTTCTTTGAGCTGCTTTTTCCTCTTTCTTCAGTTCTTTGAGGCGCGCTTCCGATTTGCGCTTTTCGGAGGACTCCTGCAGGACTTTCTTTGTACTGTTATCTGCGTCGGAGACGACTTCCCACAGCCGGTCCGACTTCATGATGAATTTCTTGATGGCGTTGCTCTTGGAGTTCCTGCCGATGGCGTATTTGATGGTGAAGATGATGCCGACGCCGATGATGTTGATGAGGAGCGCGAGGGGGAAGGGAAAGATGACGGCGGCGATGAGGCAGGTGGCGGAGACGGGGACGATACCGACAAAGGATTTCAGCGCGAAGAACACGAAAAGCGCCAGCACGATCAGCGGCTTATAAGGCAGTTCCGTGACCCGCTGTTCCAATGATTCCATAAAGGTCTTGAAATTGATGTAATAACGCTGCGCACGGGTGAGGCCCTGGTTCATGGGCTCCGCCAGCTGGCGGATGATGTGAGAGATGTCACTCGCTGACTCTTCGGTTCCTTCCTGTCCGCCGAGGTCCAGCTGTTCCTGCGCCAGAGTAGAGAGCCGTTCGAAGGGCTCCGTGATCGCGGAGAAGTCCGTCTGAGAACGCAGGAATGTCAGGGCGACGGCCAGGATGATGACGATGATGGCGATGACGTCCATCAGATGCGCAGCACGTCGGTTGTTCCATCCGTGCATGTGGTGTCCCTTTCACTCCAAAATACAACATGTAGGTGTATATCTTTTTTATTATAGAAGGAAAATGTGAACAGTTCAATAAGAAAGCCCCATACACGTTTGTGTACGGGGCTTTTTCGGATTCGGGTCAGTCGACTTCGTTGGTCGCGATGATATCGACGCCGGTGCCGAGGATGTCTTTGATGGCAACGTCGCCAATGTGGACCGGTGCCGGGAGGGAAGCTTTGTTGACTTCCTTCATGGCAGCCATCAGGAGCTCTTTCGGAATGGCTCTGCTGGACTTGACCGGTACGACGTACGCGTTGCCTCCGGTGACCTTGACCGTGGAGGTCAGGGAGCGTTCCGGATGCGTGACTTCGGCGCGGGCATAGGTGTCGCCGCGGGGGCAGGAGTTACCGGTGACGCTGACGACTTCGTTGACTTCATTCAGTGTGACGGTGACCGGGCAGCCGCGGGGACAGGCGACACAAATCAAATTTCTTTCAATCATGGTTAAGCCTCCTCAATGCTGACGACGATCTCGTCGGTGGAACTCATCTCGGCAATGTCTTTGGCCTTGATGATGACATTTTCCATTTCGCCGGGAGCCAGTTTGATCTTCTTCCGGTTGAGCAGCACCTTGTCGCCGCAGGTGACGACGATGCGCTTGTCTTTGTAGACGTTGGCGACGCGGAAGTAGACTTTGACGTCTTCCTTCTCGTCGAGGTTGATGCGCTGCGGGACGGTGTAACGGACGCCGTTCTGGCCGCGGGTGGCGATGGTCTCGCCGTGGCGGAGACCGTCGATGTACTGGGCAGCGCCCTTACCGGCGATCTGGGATTCCTGGGTCACGAAGTCGACCAGGTCGTGGACCTGAAGGACGTTGCCGCAGGCGAAGACGCCGGGCTGAGAAGTTTCTCTCATCTCGTCGACTTTCGGGCCGCGGGTGACCATATCCATTTCGAGGTCGATCTGCTTGGAGAGTTCGTTCTCCGGGATAAGGCCGACGGAAAGGAGGACGGTGTCGCAGGGGATGTATTCTTCGGTTCCCGGGATGGGCAGCATTTTGTCGTCGACGTTCGCGATGGTAACGCCTTCGACGCGGTCCAGACCGTGGATCTTGATGACGGTGCAGGAGAGGCGCAGCGGGATATCGAAGTCGTCGAGACACTGTACGATGTTTCTCTGAAGACCGCCGGAGTACGGCATGACTTCACAGACGACTTTGACTTTGGCGCCTTCGAGGGTCATACGGCGGGCCATGATGAGGCCGATGTCGCCGGAACCGAGGATGACACATTCGTGGCCGGGCATGTAGCCGTCGATGTTGACGAACTTCTGCGCCTGGCCGGCGGACATGACGCCCGCGGGACGGGTGCCGGCAATGTCCAGCGCTCCGCGCGGACGCTCACGGCAGCCCATGGCCAGGATGACGGCCTTGGCATTGATGGTCAGGAGACCGTCTTCCTTGTTGGAGGCGATGACCTGATTCTCTTTGGTAATGTTCAGGACCATGGTGTTCAGCTTGACGGCGATCTTCGTGTCGTTCACCAGCTGGACAAAACGGTCGGCGTATTCGGGACCGGAGAGCTCTTCACCGAAATAGGTGAGGCCGAAACCGGTGTGGATGCACTGCTCGAGGATACCGCCGAGACGGACGTCACGCTCAAGGATGATGATCTGCTCTTCGGGCACCCCGTTGTCTTTCGCGGAGAGGGCCGCTGCCATGCCGGCAGGGCCGCCGCCGATGACGACAAGGTCATAATTCAAAATCTCATTCATGATCATTTCGTCCTTTCGTAGATGATGTCGGACTTCCGGCCGAACTTGGTGATCTCGTTGATGGGCATGTCAAGCTCTTCCGCAAGGATCTCCATGACTTTGGAGCCGCAGAAGCCGCCCTGGCAGCGGCCCATGCCGGCACGGGTGCGGCGTTTGACGCCGTCGAGGTCGATGGCGCCGCCCGGAGCGCGGATGGCGTCTCTGATCTCGCCTTCGGTGACGGTCTCGCAGCGGCAGATGATGCGGGAGTACGCCGGATCTTTCGCGATGAGCTCGGCGCGCTCTTCCGGTGTTGCGGTGCGGAAGAAGACCGGAGCCTTTCTGGACGGGTTCCAGTTCGCTTTCTCGGCCGGTTTCTCATCCAGTGTATCGAGGACCATGTTCTCCACACATTCCGCGATGGCGGGGGAGGCGGCTAGGCCCGGAGATTCGATACCGATGAGGTTGATCATGTATTTGTTGTTCTTCGCCGGGGCGATGTAGAAATCGTGTTCGACCCAGTGGGCGCGGAGACCGGCGAACGAGGTGATCTGATCGCGCGGGCTGACCGACGGGACGGACTTCTGCGCTTCGGCATAGGTGGTGCGGAGGGCACCGTCACGGACGGAGACGTCGTGCTTGCCTTCCATGTTGTCGTTCTGGTCGAGGGAGGTCGGGCCGACAAAGATGTTGTGGTGGGTCGTCGGCGCGACGAGGATGCCCTTACCCATTTCGGTGGGGCACTGGAACACGGTGTGGGTGACCAGCGGGTAAACGCTGCGGTCCAGCAGGCCGTATTCGCCCTTTCTCGGGATGACCTTGAACTTCTCGCCGTTGTAGTTCTCCAGCAGGTAGCTGGCAAAGATGCCGGCGGAGTTGACGATCAGTTTGGCACGGACGACGCGGCCGTCCTTGGCGCCGAGGATGAAGGTGTTATCTTCATAGACGATACCGCCGACGTTGAATTTCCGCAGGAATTCGACGCCGTTTCCGATGGCGCATTCCGCGGCGGCGATGGCCAGCTCGTAAGGGGAGACGATGCCGGCGGTGGGCGCGTAGAGCGCGCCGTACGCTTCATCCGCGATATTGGGCTCGAGCTCGACGAGTTCCTCCCGCTCGATGATCTTCAGCTCATCGCGGGTCAGCCCGTTGGCAAGTCCTCTCTGGTAAAGATCCATGATGGTCGCCATTTCCTCTTCGGAAAACGCGACGACGAGAGAACCGTTCTTTTCGTAGGGGACATGGAGGGTCGTTGCGACCTCTTCCATCATCCGGCAGCCTTTGACATTCAGTTCCGCCATGCGGGTGCCCGTCTGGGCATCGAAACCGGCATGGACGATACCGGAGTTGGCCTTCGTGGTTCCCATGGCGATGTCCGATTCCTTCTCCAGCAGCGCGACCTTGAGGTCATACTTGGAGAGGTTTCGGGCGATCTGCGTACCCACGACGCCGGCGCCGATAATAGCAATGTCGTACACCATTGTTGTTTGCTCCTTCCGTTTTATGCGTAACATATGACAAAATACAGCGAAATGCCGATATTATTGCCTTGTGAAACATTATATCATAAAAATCTTTACAACAGAAGTATTCCTAAACAAAACAAATAATAGACAATGCTTGACAGCCTTTTTCCGTTTGTTGTATGATACAAAATAAGCAAAAGGCTGAGAAGGGAAAAAAGTCTTCAGGAAGCGTACAGAGAGCTGCCGGACGGTGCAAGGCAGACGCGGAGCGAAAGGCATCAGTCCTCCCGGAGCTGTCCGGCTGAACGAAAAAGTAAGTCGGAACGGGTTCTCCCGTTACAGAGAAGCACGTTGCTGGACGTGCGCTGAGTGGGCAAGAAATTGCCAAAAAGAGTGGTACCGCGGAGGTTCATATCAACTTCGTCTCTTTTATCCGAAAATGCCTCGGTCATTTTGGGTAAAAGATTTTTTTATACCCTGAAACGAAGACCGAAATCCATGAAAAAGGAGCAACCATTATGAAACTGAAAGGTGCTGAGATCGTCGTCGAATCCCTCATCGATCAGGGAGTCACCGACCTGTTCGGATATCCGGGAGGAACCGTCCTGGATATTTACGACGCGCTCTATCAGCGGTCCGATCGCATCCACCATGTCCTGGTCTCTCATGAGCAGCACGCGGCCCATGCCGCCGACGGCTATGCGAGAGCTACCGGGAAGGTCGGCGTGTGTCTTGCCACCTCCGGCCCCGGCGCCACGAACCTGGTCACCGGGATCGCGACCGCTATGCTGGATTCCATTCCGCTCGTCGCCATCACCGGCAACGTCGGGACGCCCGCAGTCGGAAAGGACAGTTTCCAGGAAGTGGACATCACGGGCATCACCCTGCCCATCACCAAACATAACTATTTCGTCAACAATATCGACGATCTGCCCGGCATCATCCGGGAAGCCTTTAAAATCGCGAAATCCGATCGTCCCGGACCGGTCCTCATCGATATCCCGAAGGATATCCAGAACATGGTCACGGAGTTCGAGCCCCACGGGCCGGTCGCTCCCTATGACCGCATCCAGCCGCAGGAAAACCGGATCGCGGAGGCGGCGGAGGCCATCCGGAACGCGAAGAGACCCTGCCTGTACATCGGCGGCGGCATCCACGCGGCGTCGGCCTATGAAGACATCCTGAAACTCGCCGACAAAATCGACGCCGTCATCGGCTCGTCCCTCATGGCGGTCGACGCGGTCCCCAGCGAAAACCCGCGTTTTCTCGGCATGGTCGGCATGCACGGACACTATGCCTCGACCATCGCACAGGATGAGGCGGACCTGGTCATCGCCATCGGTACCCGGTTCTCGGACCGTGTGACCGGCAAGACCTCTGAATTCTGCAAGAACGCCACCATCATCCATCTGGACGTCGACTTCGCGGAGATCTCCAAGAACGTCGAAGCGGACATCGGAGTCCGGGGCGATCTGCGCGTCGCGCTCCCGATGCTCATCAACGCGGTCCCGAAGATGGAACATCCGGAATGGATCGCCCATGTGGAAGAACTGAAGAAAAAGGGCGATGAACTGCATGCCAAGACCCTTGGCGTCGATCCGAGAGACATCATGCAGGTCATCAATGAAATCAAATCCGACGAGACGCCGGTGGCCACCGACGTCGGTCAGCACCAGATGTGGGCGGCCCAGTATCTCACGTTCCGGAAACCGCGGAAGTTCATCACCAGCGGCGGTCTCGGCACCATGGGATTCGGCATGGGCGCCGCGGAAGGCGCGGCGGTCGGAACCGGCGAACCCACCGTTCTCATTACGGGAGACGGCTCCTTCGGCATGAACCTGAACGAAGTCATGACGGCAGTCCTCCACAAACTCCCGCTGACGGTCGTCATCATGAACAACAAAGTGCTCGGCATGGTCCGTCAGTGGCAGAACCTTTTCTACGGGAAACGGTATTCCAACACCGTTCTCGAAGAACGGGCGCCGGACTATGTCAAACTGGCGGAAGCCTTCGGCGCGGAAGGCGTCGTGACGGAGACCGTGGAAGAATTCCGTGCGGCCTTCGACAAGGCGTATCATTCCGGGAAGGTCACCCTCATCGACTGCCGGATCCACAAGGACGAATTCGTCCTGCCGATGATCCCGGCCGGACAGACGGTCGCCGACATGGTCACCGAGAGAGGAGAGAACTAAGATGGCGGAATTGAAAACCCAGGAAAACAAATTCGTGATCGCGATCTACGTCGAGAACAAGTTCGGCGTTTTGACCCGCGTCACCAGCATGTTCACCCGCCGCGGCTTCAACATCGACGCTTTGACGGTCGGTGTGACCGAATCGCCCGAGTACTCCCGGATCACGCTCTCCATGAGCGGAGACGGCTATGCCCGTGCCCAGATGCTGAACCAGCTGCGGAAACTCCATAACGTCAAAAAGGTCGAGATCCTCGACGAGAAGGATGCCATCGAACGGGAACTCCTGCTCATCAAGGTCAACAACACAACGGATCAGCACCAGCTGATCATGAGCTGTGTCGACATTTTCAAAGCAAAAATCATCGACTATTCCACCACGTCCCTCGGCATCGAGGTCACCGGTACCTCCGACAAGATCGACGCCTTCATCGAGATGATCCGCCCGGTGGGCATCATTGAAATCTGCCGGTCCGGCGTCATCGCGCTGAAGAAGGGGAGCGGCAGCCTGCTGGATACCCCGGATCTGTTCTAAAAGTTTCCGCTTCGTACTTGCGAAACCGGAGAAATAGTTTATAATAAAGCTTTGAACATATTAATTTTAATTAATAAAGGAGTCACTACTCATGGCTAAGATTTTTTACGAGGCAGATTGCGACATCTCCAAACTTGACGGCAAGACCGTCGCCATCATCGGTTACGGTTCCCAGGGTCACGCCCACGCGCTGAACCTCACAGAGTCCGGCGTCAAAGTCATCATCGGTCTTTATGAAGGCTCGAAGAGCTGGAAAAAGGCGGAAGAGCAGGGCATGGAAGTCTACACTGCCGCGGAAGCTGCCAAGAAGGCCGACATCATCATGATCCTCATCAACGATGAGAAACAGGCCAAGCTTTATAGAGAAGACATCGAACCGAACCTGGAAGAAGGCAACGTCCTTGCGTTCGCCCATGGTTTCAATATCCATTTCGGCTGCATCAAACCGCCGGCAAATGTTGACGTCATCATGATCGCGCCGAAGGCTCCGGGCCACACGGTCCGTTCCGAGTATCAGGCCGGCAAGGGTACGCCTTGCCTCATCGCCGTAGAGCAGGATGCTTCCGGCGAAGCCTGGGACATCGGCCTTGCGTATGCGGCCGGCATCGGCGGCGCCCGCGCGGGTGTCCTCGAGACCACCTTCCGCACCGAGACCGAGACCGACCTCTTCGGAGAACAGGCCGTCCTCTGCGGCGGTGTCTGCGCCCTCATGCAGGCGGGCTTCGAGACCCTCGTCGAAGCGGGTTACGATCCGCGTAACGCGTACTTCGAGTGCGTCCATGAAATGAAGCTCATCGTCGACCTCATCTACCAGAGCGGTTTCGCCGGCATGCGTTACTCCATCTCCAACACCGCGGAGTACGGCGACTACATCACCGGTCCGAAAATCATCACCGATGAGACCAAGGCGACCATGAAGAAGATCCTCGCCGACATCCAGGACGGCACCTTCGCCAAAGACTTCCTGCTCGACATGTCCGACGCGGGCGGTCAGGTTCATTTCCAGGCCATGCGGAAAAAGGCTGCCGAGCATCCGGTCGAAGTCGTCGGCAAAGATGTTCGTTCGCTTTACAGCTGGTCCGACGAAGACAAGCTCATCAACAACTAAATCAATGAGAACCCGGGCGCAGACCATAAGGCCTCTGCGCCCATTCGTCATATTTTGGAAGGAGTTTTCCACATGATCAAAGACACCATCGTCGATGGGTTCCAGAACGCGCCCCATCGCTCGCTTTATAACGCTCTGGGCCTGACGAAGGAAGAGCTGAGCCGGCCGCTCATCGGCATCGTCAGCTCCTACAACGAGATCGTTCCGGGCCACATGAACCTCGACAAGATCACGGAAGCGGTCCGTCTCGGTGTCGCCATGGGCGGCGGCACCCCGATCGTGTTCCCGGCCATCGCCGTCTGCGACGGCATCGCCATGGGGCATGAGGGCATGAAGTATTCCCTCGTGACCCGCGACCTCATCGCCGACTCCACCGAAGCCATGGTCAAGGCTCACGGTTTCGATGGCCTTGTCATGATCCCGAACTGCGACAAGAATGTGCCCGGTCTCCTCATGGCCGCAGCCCGTCTGAACCTGCCCACCATCTTCGTCTCCGGCGGCCCCATGCTCGCCGGCCACGTCGACGGCCATAAAACGAGCCTCTCCAGCATGTTCGAAGCGGTCGGCGCATACTCTGCCGGCAAGATCACGGAAGAACAGCTGACGAACTTCGAAGAGAACGTCTGCCCGTCCTGCGGTTCCTGCTCCGGCATGTACACCGCTAACTCCATGAACTGCCTGACGGAAGTCATGGGCATGGGCCTCAAGGGCAACGGCACCATTCCGGCGCCGTACTCCGCCCGCATCAAGCTCGCGAAGGAAGCGGGCATGCAGGTCATGGAACTGGTCCGCAAGAACATCCGCGCAAGGGACGTTCTGACGGAAGACGCCATCTATAACGCGATCACAACGGACATGGCCCTCGGCTGCTCGACCAACACGATCCTGCACCTGCCGGCCATCGCCAACGAGATCGGCGTCCGGTTCGACCTCCGCAAGATCAATGAGATCTCCGAGACCACCCCGAACATCTGCCATCTCGCTCCGGCGGGCCCGACTTACATGGAGGACCTGAACGAGGCCGGCGGCATCCACGCCGTCATGAAGCAGCTGGCGGAGGCCGGGCTGCTCAACACGGACGTCATGACCTGTACCGGTAAGACGATGCAGGAGAACCTGAAGTCCGCGTTCAAGACCAACAACGAAGTCATCCGCGACATGGACAACCCGTTCACGAAGACGGGCGGCATCGCGGTCCTCTACGGCAATCTCGCGGAAAACGGCTGTGTCGTCAAGCGTTCCGCCGTCGCGCCCGAAATGCTCGTCCACGAGGGTCCGGCCCGCGTCTTCAACAGCGAGGAAGAGGCCATCGCGGCCATCTATGGCAAAGAGATTAAACCGGGCGACGTCGTCGTCATCCGTTACGAAGGCCCTGCCGGCGGCCCCGGCATGCGGGAAATGCTGTCTCCGACCTCCGCCATTGCCGGCGCCGGTCTCGACAAGGAAGTCGCGCTCATCACGGACGGCCGGTTCTCCGGCGCCACCCGCGGCGCGTCCATCGGACACGTTTCTCCGGAAGCGGCCAACGGCGGACTCATCGCCTATGTGCATGAGGGAGACATCATCTCCATCAACATCCCCGAGTACACGATCGAACTCAAAGTTTCCGACGAGGAGATCGCTAAACGGAAAGCGGAAGAGTCGATCCTGCAGAAACCGGAACTCACCGGCTATCTGAAGCGCTACGCGAAACAGGTCTCTTCGGCCGACCGCGGCGCGATCATCAACTATCTCGACTGATAACAGGAGGCGAGCGCTGTGAGTAAGCCGAACAAGACAGCGGCGAACAGGGTCGAGGCACTGTGCCGGGACTTTGACGCCGTCGTGGTCTTCCGCCACATCGCGGAGGGCCCGGTCCTGTCCGCCTTCCGGAACCTTTCCTGCCGCGACGACAGGGCTCCGACGAAAGCGTATGCCGATTTTGTAACGGAACTGTACAAGACCCATTACGACCTGTCCGCGTACCTGCTGGATGCCCTCGCGGAAGACGAAAACGCCTATGTGGACCTCGTGTCGAAGGGGAAGGCCGTGCCCGCACCGCTGCAGGAATGCGTCGACGCGGAACTGGCCATCTTCCAGAAACTGTCGGACCTGCCTTGTGAAGAGCTGCAGAAGTACATCCGGCAGCGGGACGTCCTGCGCACGAGCGGACATCTGCCGTCCTATGAGACGACGGCTCAGGACCTGGCGGAGGCCTATCGGGCCCGCATCGCCGACATCGCGAAGACGGGTTACGGCATGTACGCGCACCACAACATGTTCCGGCTGGAGGGGACCGACATCGTTCCCATCCTGTCGCCGGACACCCGTGTGCTGGCCGACCTCTACGGCTACGAACGGGAAAAGGCGCAGCTGCTGGAGAACACCAGGGCATTGCTTTCGGGCAAACCCGCCGCCAACACGCTGCTCTACGGGGCCGCCGGTACCGGCAAGTCCTCGTCGGTCAAAGCCGTCACGAATGAGCTGGCCGGGGAAGGCCTGCGGCTGCTCGAACTGAAAAAGAGCCAGCTGCACGACATTCCGCTCATTATGGAACGTCTGCGGAAAAACCCGCTGAAGTTCATCATCTTCGTGGATGACCTCTCGTTCCAGAAGGACGATGACAACTTCGCCACCCTGAAGGCCATTCTGGAGGGCTCCGCGTCCGTCAAGGCGCCGAACACGGTCATCTACGCGACCAGCAACCGCCGCCACCTCGTGCGGGAGAGCTTCGCGGACCGGGATGGCGACGACATCCATCGCAACGACACCATCCAGGAGACCATGTCCCTGTCCAGCCGCTTCGGCCTGACCATCCTGTTCAACAAGCCCGCCAAAGCGGAATACATGGATATTGTCCGGTCGCTGGCCCGTGCCAAGGGCATCGACATGGATGACTCGGAACTCGAGAAACAGGCATCCGCGTTCGCCATCCGAAAGGGCGGCGCCACCCCGCGGGCAGCCGAACAGTTTACGAACAGCCTGCTCATCAAATAAGGAGGGCACCGCATGAGGATCTTGGGCATCGACCCCGGATATGCCATCATCGGCTGGGGCGTGCTGGATTACGAGAAAAACCGGTTTTCGGTCGTCGACTACGGCGCCATCACGACGCCGGCCGGCATGCCGTTCCCGGAACGCATCCGGCAGATCTACGACGACATGAATACCATTCTGGCGGAAACGAAGCCGGAAGCGCTCTCCATGGAAAAACTGTTCTTCACGAACAACAAGACGACCGGCATCGACGTCGCGCAGGCCAGAGGGGTGCTCCTGCTGGCGGCGGCGCAGGCGGGCCTGTCCATCCACGAATACAACCCCATCCAGGTCAAACAGGGCGTGGTCGGGTACGGCAAGGCCGAAAAGAAACAGGTCATGGAAATGACCCGCGTCATCCTGGGGCTCCCGGAAGTCCCGAAGCCGGACGACACGGCGGACGCGCTGGCGCTGGCCATCTGCCATGCCCACGTCGGCGGCTCCATCCTCGGCGCCGCGGAAACGGCCAACAAGCCCCTGAAGATCCGAAAAGGAATTTGACATTATGCTCTACAGCTTAACCGGCGAGCTCGTCTATGCCGACACGAGCATTGCCGCCATCAACTGCAACGGCATCGCGTTCCGGTGCAACATCTCCATGAACACCCTGCAGAAGCTGGGTCCCCTCGGAGGCACGGAAACGCTTTACACCTACATGAATTACAAACAGGACGGCGTGGACCTCATCGGGTTCTATGACCGGGCCGAACAGGACGCGTTCGAAATGCTCATCGGCGTCTCCGGCGTCGGTCCGAAAGCGGCGCTGGCCGTTTTGTCGGAACTGGACCCGGCCCGCCTGACCATGGCGGTGGCCGCCGGCGACTACAAGGCCATCACCCGCGCCAAAGGCGTCGGCCCGAAGGCCGCCCAGCGCATCGTCCTGGAACTGAAGGACAAACTCGCGAAGAACCTGGAAGGCGGCACCGCTGCCGAAGCGTTCTCGGCGGCTGCCACCGCCGTCGCGGGGAACAGCAATTCCGCGGACGCGGTCGGCGCCCTCGTCATGCTGGGCTACAGCCAGTCCGAAGCGGCCGTTGCCGTCGGGAAACTCGACCCGGCCCTTTCCACCGAAGAAATGATCAAACAGGCTTTGAAACAGCTTGCATAAGGAGACCACCGCATGTTCACCGAAGATATGGATTTTGAAAGCCGTCTCGTGACGCCGGAATTCACCGGTTCCGAAGACGACGCCATGGAAGTTTCCCTGCGCCCGCGCGCCCTGCGGGACTACCTGGGTCAGGAGAAAGCCAAGGAAAATCTGAAAGTCTATATGGACGCCGCGAAAGGCAGAGGGGAGACCCTCGACCACGTCCTGCTCTACGGCCCTCCCGGCCTCGGCAAGACGACCCTCGCCGGTATCATCGCCGCCGAAATGGGCGTCGACATCCGTGTGACCTCCGGTCCCGCCATTGAAAAGCAGGGCGATTTAGCCGCGCTGCTGACCAACCTCAATGAGGGGGACGTCCTCTTCATCGATGAGATCCATCGCCTGTCCCGTCAGGTCGAGGAGATCCTCTATCCGGCCATGGAAGACAATGCCATCGACATCATCATCGGCAAAGGACCCTCCGCGCGGTCCATCCGCCTGGAACTTCCGCACTTCACGCTCGTCGGCGCCACGACCCGCATGGGTCTGCTGTCGGCTCCCATGCGGGACCGCTTCGGCGTCATCCTCCGTCTGGAACTCTACACGCCGGAGGAACTGGCGCAGATTGTCAAACGCAGCGCGCAGATCCTGGGCATCGAGATCGACCCGGCCGGCGCCGATGAGATCGCCTGCCGGTCCCGCGGGACGCCGCGTATCGCCAACCGGCTCCTGAAACGGGCCCGGGACTTCGCCGAAGTCATGGGCAACGGCACCATTACGAAACAGGACGCGGACCTCGCGCTCTCCCGCATGGAGATCGACGCGCTCGGGCTCGACAACATCGACCGGCTGCTGCTGAACGCCATGGTCAAGAACTACAACGGCGGCCCCGTCGGCCTCGACACCATTGCCGCCGCCATCGGCGAAGACGCCACGACCATCGAGGACGTCTACGAGCCCTATCTCATGCAGATCGGTTTTCTGTCCCGTACTCCGCGCGGACGCGTCGTGACGCCCGCCGGCTACCGGCACCTCGGTATCTCCATGCCGGGCACGGACGGCGACAGCACCGATCAGCTCCAATTCTGAGGAACCGCAGGAGAGAACGACACACATGCGAAACACAACAGACTGGAAGGATTACGAACTCATCGATTCTTCCGACGGGGAACGGCTGGAACGCTGGGGGAACACCATCCTCATCCGCCCGGACCCGCAGGTCATCTGGAAGACCCCGAAGACCGCCCCGGAGTGGAAACAGGCCGACGCCCGCTACCACCGGAGCAGCAAAGGCGGGGGACAGTGGGAAGTCTACCGGAATTACCCGGAGGAATGGAACATTTCCTACAAGGACCTGACCTTTAAAATCAAACCCATGGGGTTCAAGCACACCGGACTTTTCCCGGAGCAGGCTGTCAACTGGGACTACCTGCGGGAGGTCATCACTGCCTCCGGGCGGGACGACGTCAAAGTGCTGAACCTGTTCGCCTATACCGGCGGTGCCACCGTCGCGGCGCTGAAGGCGGGGGCCTCTGTGGTCCATGTCGACGCGTCGAAGGGCATGGTGGCCTACGCCAAGGACAACGCGGCGCTGTCCGGCGTCTCGGACGCCCCGGTCCGCTGGCTCGTGGACGACTGTCTCAAATTCGTCCAGCGGGAGATCCGCCGCGGCAACAAGTACGACATCATCATCATGGACCCGCCGTCCTACGGCCGCGGTCCCGGCGGAGAAGTCTGGAAGCTCGAGGAGAAGATCTACGAATTCGTCTCCACCTGCGAACAGGTCCTGTCGAACGACCCGCTGATGGTCCTGATCAACTCCTATACGACCGGCCTGTCCCCGTCGGTCATGCAGTACATTCTCGGCAGCGTCATCGTGCCGGGCCATGGAGGTTCCGTGTCCTGTGACGAGATCGGCCTGCCGACCACAGAGAACGGCATGTGCCTGCCCTGCGGGGCCTCTGCCATCTGGAGAAACGACTGATCCGAAGGGAGTCCATATGAACGAAATGAATCGCGAAGCGGTCATCCGGTTTGAGGATGTCAGCTTCACGTACGCCGAACTGCCGGACGGGCAGAGCGAGCAGGAAGCCCGCGACGCCGGGAAAGCCTGGGCGATCGACCACCTGGACCTCAGCATCTATGAGGGCGAATGTGTGGCGGTCCTCGGCGCGAACGGCTCGGGCAAATCGACCTTTGCCAAGCTCTGCAACGGCATCCTGGTCCCGGACTACGGCAATGTCCTTGTTTACGGCATCAACACCCGGGAAGAGGACCGGCTGCTCGAACTGCGCCAGAAGGTCGGTATGGTCTTCCAGAACCCCGACAACCAGATCGTTGCCACGGTCGTGGAGGAAGACGTCGCCTTCGGCCCGGAGAACCTCGGCTTCCCGCCGGAGGAAATCCGCGCCCGCGTCGACAGCGCCCTGAAGGCCGTCCGCATGTACAAGTACCGCGGCCATGAGCCGCACAAACTGTCCGGCGGCCAGAAACAGCGGGTCGCCATTGCCGGGATTCTGGCCATGAAACCCGACTGCATCCTCTTCGACGAGTCCACCGCCATGCTGGACCCGAAGGGACGGCGGGACATCATGGGTCTCATCCGGAAAATGCATGTGGAGATGCAGAAAACGGTCGTATACATCACCCATTACATGGAAGAGGCCGCGGTGGCGGACCGGGTCATCGTCATGGGCGACGGAAAGATCATCGACGACGGCACTCCGCAGGAGGTCTTCTCCAACGCGGAGAGCATCCGCTCGGTGGGCCTGGACGTCCCGCAGTCCTCGGAACTGGCGGACCTGCTGCGGAAAGAGGGCATGGACCTCTCCCGCGACGTCCTGACGGCGGAAGATTGTATCGAAGCCCTTTATGAGACATTGACAGTTAAAGGAGCATAAAGCCATGGCGATCCTAAAAACGGAACACCTGACATACTCCTATTCCACGGGCACTCCCTTTGAAGTGACCGCGATAGAAGACATCAATATCGAGATCGAGTCCGGCGAACTGGTGGCGGTCATCGGCCACACCGGTTCGGGGAAGAGTACGCTCATCCAGCATTTCAACGGTCTCCTGAAGCCCCAGTCCGGCAAAGTCTATGTAGACGGACAGGACATCTGGGAGAGCAAGAAAACGCTGCGGCAGAGCTGTTTTTCCGTCGGGCTCTGCTTCCAGTACCCCGAGTACCAGCTCTTTGAGGAGACGGTCTGCCGGGACATCGCCTTCGGCCCGAAGAACATGAAGCTGTCGGAGGAAGAAATCGACCGCCGCGTGCGGGAGGCTGCCGGCTTTGTCGGCATCCCCGATGACATGCTGGACAAATCGCCCTTTGACCTCTCCGGCGGTGAGAAACGCCGGGTGGCCATCGCGGGCGTCATGGCGATGGAACCGAAGATCCTCATCCTCGACGAACCGACGGCGGGGCTCGACCCCCGCGGCCGGGACACCATCCTGAACCTCATCAAAAATTACCGCGATCAGACCGGGCGCACCGTCATGATCGTCTCCCACAGCATGGACGACGTGGCAAAGATCGCCTCCAAAGTTCTGGTCCTGAATGACCGGAAGGTCGTCATGTACGGCACGGTCCCGGAGATCTATAAACGGTCGGATGAACTTGTGGCGATGGGCCTCGACGTCCCGCAGATCACCAAAGTCTTCCTCGGGCTGCGCGCGAAAGGCGTGCCGGTCCGCACCGACGTCTACACCGTGGAACAGGCGAGAGAGGAACTCCTTTCCCTGAGAGAGAAGGGGGTGGTCGCATGGTAAAGGACATCACCATCGGCCAGTATTTCCCCGGAAATTCGGTCATCCACCGGTTGGACCCGCGTATGAAGCTGGTCCTGACCCTGTTCTTTATCATCTTTATCTTTGTCTGCCACAACTTCTGGTCTCTCGGCCTCATGGTCCTGACCCTCGGCATCGTCGTGGCTCTTTCAAAGATCTCCATCAAGACCATTCTGAAGGGCATCAAACCCGTCGTCATCATCATCCTGTTCACGGCGGTCCTGAACCTGCTCTTCATCCGCACCGGCAACATCGTGTGGGAGTGGAAGTTCCTGCACCTGTACTCCGGCGGCATCTACACGTCCCTCTTCATGGTCGTCCGCATCCTGGCGCTCATCGTGGCCAGCTCTCTGCTGACCTACACGACGTCTCCGACGCTCATTACGGATGCGATCGAACGGCTGCTTTCTCCGCTGAAATTCATGCGCGGCGGCGTGCACACCATCGCCATGATGATGACCATTGCCCTTCGGTTCATCCCGACGCTCATCGAAGAGTTCGACAAGATCACCAGCGCCCAGAAGGCCCGCGGCGCGGACCTCGAGACCGGCACCGTCATCGAGCGGACCAAAGCGCTGATCCCGATCTTCATCCCGCTGTTCATCACGAGCTTCCGGCGCGCCTATGAACTGGCCTACGCCATGGAATGCCGCTGCTACCACGGCTATGAAGGCCGGACGCGCATGCGCCAGATGAAACTCGGCACCGCCGACTATGTGGCTTTTGTCTTTATCGTCGCGGTCCTTGCCGGCATCATCACGCTGAACCATGTGTTCGGGAGACTGGTATGAGAAACCTGTTACTGACGCTCCGGTTCCTCGGAACGAATTATCACGGCTGGCAGGTCCAGGAGAACGCGAGAAGCGTCCAGGAGGAAGTCCAGGACGCGGTCGAAGCGCTGTTCGGGACCCGGGACCCGGTCACGGGCTGTTCCCGGACCGACACCGGCGTCCACGCGGAAATGTTCTGCTGCACGCTTCGGACGGAAAACGATATCTCCTGCTATCGGCTCATCGCCGGCCTCAACGCGAAGCTCCCGCCGGACATCGCGGTCTCCGACTGCATCGAGGTCCCGGAGGACTTCCACCCGCGGTATAACGCCACGGCCAAGCAGTACCGCTACCGCATCTGGAACGGCAGTGCCCGCAACCCGTTCTGGGAGGAGCGCGCCCACTATGTCCACCCGAAACTTGACTGGGAACGGATGAATCGTAACGCGAAGGACTTCCTCGGGACTCATGACTTCACGTCGTTTACGAACAGTAAAGAAGTCATCAACGACAATGTCCGCACGGTCCGCCGGGCGGAAGTGTTCCGGGAAGGGGACGACAGCATCGTCTTCCTCGTCGAGGCGGACGGCTTCCTGTACAACATGGTCCGTGTCATGGCGGGCACCCTGCTGGCCATTGAAGCCGGCAAGCGGGAAGACGGGAGCATCCCTTCCATCCTCGACGCCCGCGACCGCAAGGCGGCCGGACAGACGGCGCCGGCCTGCGGCCTCTATCTGCACGAAGTGTTTTACGAAAACGACAAAGCTTTATTCGAATAACCATAAGGAGAGCACACCATGCCGAAACGGAAACCCCTTTCAGACCGGACGAACCGGATCCTGCGGATCACGGCCGTCGTCCTGCTGGTCGTCATGCTCCTGATCATCGCGCTCTCGAGCTTTCGCGGAACGACCCTGTCATCCGCCCGGGACAGCTGGAACAACTTCACGTCCTCGGTCGGCCGGGGGCAGGGCTTCCCGTACCAGCTCAACTCCAGCTCGGTCGAAAAGGTCGATGTTTTGAACGGCGATGTGTACATCCTCTATGAAGACCGCACCGTCACGCTGGACGGCTCCGCCAAGGAGATCCGCTCCTTCGACCACTCGTACGCCACGCCGGCTGTCAGCATCAGCCCGGACCGGGCCCTGGTCTATGACCGCGGCGGCAACCGATTTCGGGTCGAGAACCGTACGGAGAGCCTGTATACCGGGAAGACCGACGAAGGGGAAGACCTCATCACCGCGTCCATCGGACGCAAGGGGAACATCGCCCTCGGGACCCTGTCCAATTCCGCGACGTCCCGCCTGACGGTCTGGAACAGCACCTACAAGGAAAAAGAATTCGTCTGGAACTGCGCCGACTATACGATCACGTCGACGGCGCTCTCCGACAACGGCAAATATGTCGCGGTCTCCGTGCTGGGCGCGGAAGACGGGGAGACCTATTCGAAGATCTACGTGTTCGACTTCGGTTACAAGGACCCGGTCTCCGAGACCGAGTACCCGGGAACAGCCATCCTGGCGGTCCGCTTTACGGAGAACAACACCGTCGTCGGTGTGGGCGACAACAAAATGACCGTTCTGAAGGACCTCAAAAAGGAGAGCTCGGTCAGCTACGGCACGAGCACGCTGTCCGCCTTTACGTTCTCGCCGAACGGCCGGACCGTCCTGGCGCTCGCGCAGTACGGCAGCAGCAATCAGCAGCTCCTGCAGTGCTACAATTCCTCCGGGAAGCTTTCCTTCGAGGAACTGTATGACGTCCATATCAAGTCGGTCTACGCCTCCGATTCCCGCATTTCGGTCCTGACACCGGAGTATGCCGATGTCTACGGCATGCACGGCCGCCGGCACCGCGCCCGGGAAGTCGGCTCCAACGCCATCCTGGCCTTCACGAACGGCCGGACGAGCTACACCTATGAGATGGGTACCATCCAGAAGACGAGCCGCATGTCCTCCCAGCCGGAGCACCCGGAGATCGAGGAATGAGTCTCTTTTGGTATTTTTAAAGTTTCGTGGTATAGTAATCAGTAATTTCATTTCTCTCCCGCCCGTGGGGGAGCCGGAGAGGAAAGGATGATAGAACAATGAATGACAATCTGAAAAACCAACTTGGAAACCTGACGGAAGGCGCACTGACCATTCCGAATCTGCTGTCGGCGATCCGCATCGTCCTCATTCCGGTATTCCTCGTCCTGTTCCTGAAGGGCTCTTACCTGGCTGCCGTCATCGTGCTGGCGATCTCGGGCCTTACGGACCTGTTCGACGGGAAGATCGCCCGGGCGTTCAACCAGATCTCGAACCTCGGAAAACTGCTGGACCCCATTGCGGACAAACTGACGCAGATCACTCTGGCCATTGCTTATTTCTTCTATTTCCACGCCTCGGACGACGCGCTGCTGCGCGGCGGGAGCTGGCTGTTCTGGATCTTTGTCCTGAAAGAACTGCTTATGCTCGTCGGCGGCCTGCTTCTGCTGACACACGACATCACGCCCACCGCTGCCATCATGTATGGCAAGGTCGCGACAGTCGCGTATTACGTCGTCATGATCCTGCTGCTTCTGTTTGCGCCGGGCTTCGGTGTGTTCCATACCTGGTTCACGCTTCCGTCCGCCGCAATCATCGTTCTGGTTTCGATTTCGGTTGTACTCACCGTCATCGCGTTTTTCGCGTATGCGCCGGATGCTGTCCGCCAGCTCCGCGCCAAGCAGAATCCTTCCGATGAATCTAACGGTTAAGGAGTCATAATCATGAAGCAAGTCCTTTGCTCAAAATGCAAGCAGAACCCCGCAGTCGTCTTTATTTCGAAGGTGAATGACACCAAAAACGAACCGGAAGGCTACTGCATCAAATGCGCCATGGAAATGAACATCGGTCCCGTGAAGCACTTCATGGACAACATGGGCATTTCCGAAGATGACATGGACGCCATCACCGACCAGGTCAATGCCATGCTCGGTTTTGACGCCAACGACGACTTCGAAGAGGGTGGGGCCCCGACGATGCCGTCGCTGCAGTCTCTGTTCGGCGCTCTCGGCAATCAGGACATGTCCGCCGAACCGTTCGGCAACCAGGACGGTCTCATGGAAGTCGGGACACCCGTTACCGAAAACGACGGTCCGTCCACAAAGGGACGCCGCCACAAGAAAAACGGTGACAAGGGGAAAAACAAAAAACGCCGGTTCCTCGGCCTGTACTGCACGGACCTCACGGCCCGGGCCCGTAACGGGGAACTCGACAATATCATCGGCCGGGAAAAGGAGATCGACCGCGCCATCCAGATCCTCTGCAGACGGTCCAAGAACAACCCGTGTCTCATCGGTGAGCCGGGTGTCGGTAAGACCGCCATCGCGGAAGGGCTCGCGGAGCGCATCGCCAAAGGCGAAGTCCCCGCCAAACTCGAAGACAAGGAGATCCACCTTCTGGACCTGACCGCCCTGGTGGCCGGGACCCAGTTCCGCGGCCAGTTCGAGAGCCGTATCAAAGGGCTCATCGACGAGGTCAAGGACGAAGGCAACATCATCCTGTTCATCGACGAGATCCACAATCTCGTCGGCACCGGCGACGCCGAAGGCAACATGAACGCCGCCAACATCATGAAACCGGCGCTCTCCCGCGGAGAGATCCAGGTCATTGGCGCTACCACCTTCAACGAATACCGCCGCAACATCGAAAAAGACGCCGCGCTGGAACGCCGCTTCCAGCCGATCAAAGTGGAAGAGCCGTCCATTGAGGACACCTATCAGATCCTTCTGGGCGTCCGCAAGTACTATGAGGACTTCCACCGTGTCAAGATCTCCGACACCCTCGTGCACCGCGCGGTCGTGCTGTCGGAGCGCTATATTACGGACCGTTTCCTGCCCGACAAGGCGATCGACCTTCTGGACGAGGCCTGCACGGCAGCGAACCTGCGCAACAAAGCCATTTCGGAAGCCGAGATCGCCGAGCGCGATCTGCAGGAACTGAAAGACGAGCTCGAAGCGCTGGAAGCGGAGACCCAGAACCCCGACTACGAGGCACAGGCCCGAATCAAGTCCGAGATCATGACCGAAGAGGCCAAGCTTCCCGCCCTGCAGGAAGCCGCGAAGGACAACCAGGTCCTCGAGGAAGACCTCGGCAAGGTCATCCAGCTCTGGACCGGCGTGCCCGCGTCCAAAGTCATCGAATCCGACATCCGGAAACTCGCGCATCTTGAAGAGGCGCTGGGTGAAAAGGTCAAGGGCCAGCCGGACGCCATCCACGCGGTGGCGAACGCGGTCAAGCGTTCCCGCATCCAGATCAATGCCCGCCGCCGCCCCGCGTCCTTCATCTTTGTCGGTCCCACCGGCGTCGGTAAGACGGAACTCGTAAAACAGCTGGCCAACCAGCTCTTCGATACGCCCGAGACCCTCATCCGTCTCGACATGTCCGAGTTCATGGAGAAGTTCAGTGTCTCCCGGATCATCGGCTCGCCCCCGGGTTATGTCGGTTATGACGAAGCCGGTCAGCTGACCGAGAAAGTCCGCCGGAAACCCTATTCGGTCATCCTTTTTGATGAGATCGAAAAGGCGCATCCGGACGTCATGAACATCCTGCTCCAGATCCTGGACGAAGGACGCATCAATGACGCGCAGGGCCGAACGGTCAACTTTGAGAACACGGTCATCGTCATGACCTCCAACGCCGGCAGCCAGTTCAAGGACACGTCCCTCGGCTTCGGTTCCGGCGGAAAGGAAGCGGGGAAGGAGCACGCCATGAAGGCGCTGCGGGACTTCCTGCGGCCCGAGTTCATCGGCCGTGTCGATGAAGTCGTCTTCTTCAATGACCTGTCCGACAAGGACTACGAGGACATCGCCGTCCTCATGCTCGGCGAACTCGTCGACCCGTTGAAAGACAAGGGGATAGAGCTCACCTGGGATGACGCGCTTCCGGAAGAACTTCGTAAACGGATGGACTCCACGGTCCGCGGCGCGCGCGACCTGCGCAACGTCATCCGGCGGAACATCGAGGACCGCGTGGCGGACCTCATTATCGACGCAGACGGCGCTGCCGTAAACCACATCCACGTCAGCGTGGAAGAGGGCGAAATCGTCGTCAAATCGGTCTAAAACTATGTTGACATGCGACGGTCATTCTTATATAATAATGACCGTCGCAATTCACTTGCGGGTGTAGTTCAATGGTAGAATTCCAGCCTTCCAAGCTGGTTACGTGGGTTCGATTCCCATCACCCGCTCCAATAAAAATGCGCCAGTAGCTCAGCTGGATAGAGCAACTGCCTTCTAAGCAGTGGGTCAGGGGTTCGAGTCCCTTCTGGCGTGCCATTTTTGCGATATGGTGGACGTAGCTTAGTTGGTTAAAGCGCCAGATTGTGGCTCTGGAGACCGAGGGTTCGAATCCCTCCGCCCACCCCACAAATACGGCCGCCCACAATTCCTTGTCGGGCGGCTTTTCTTATTCGATACAGGGGTGTAGCCAAGCGGTTAAGGCAACGGACTTTGACTCCGTGACTCGTGCGTTCAAATCGCACCATCCCTGCCAGGCAGCCTGTTCCTTATATAGGGAACAGGCTGTTATTCTTTTTTAAGAAACTTTTCAGAATCCATTGAAAATGGACAGCTGTTTAAATTATAATATTGAATGCTGATAAAAACGCTCAAACAATTGTATGTATGTATGGAGTGAGTTGAAAAATGAAAAAGACAATGAAGAAAGTCATCGCCATCGTCATGATGTGCGCGATGATGGTCTCTGTCTTTGCGGTCAGCGCGTTTGCCGCGAACAGAGACAACGTCAAGCAGTATAACAAATACTGCTGCCTCGGCGACAGTGTTGCCTCCGGTTTCGGTCTTCCGGATTACAACCGCAGAAACCAGACCGTGGTCTACGGAAAACGGATCACAGGCTCGTACGGCGACCTTCTTGCAAAATATGTCGGCGCTTCGACCTATTATCCGCGCGCGTACCCCGGCTTCACCTCTTCCATTTTCCGGTATTGTCTGGATGACAGCTATTATCCGCCGGAGTGGGAGATCGGCCAGATCGAAAACATGTCCTACGGCGCCTATTCTCCGGAGGTCCTCCAGAGAGAAAAAGCCAATATCCGCCGCGCCGTTACAAAAGCGGATCTCATCACGGTCGACCTCGGTGTCAACGATACCTGGTACGGCACCATTTCGCTGGTCTATGAGATCGCGAAATACGGTCAGGTCGTCGGTGTCGATCCGCGTACGACCCTTGCCGAAGAAATGGCCAAATACGGCTCCTGGGGCACGGTCGTCCGCAACGCCATGTTCTACCTTGCCGGTTTCGCGGAGCATCCGGAACTCTGGGCCAACTTCTGGGGCGCCTGGGTCCAGAACCTCGGCACGTACTTCACCCAGTACGCCAGCAATTACAACGCGATCATCGAGAACATCTATAAGATGAACCCCGACGTCACGATCGTCTGTCTTGCGAGCGGAAACTCCTTCCGCAACATGACGATCATCCCCGGCACACGCTCCGGCTCCCTGAAACTTCAGTGGATGGATCAGCCCATTCAGATGGATCTGCCTTACATCGGCACCGTCTTCCTTCCGGCATGGGTCCACGTTTCGGAGAACCCGATCGCCAATGTCACCGGCGTCACTTATGACTTCTTCTATGAGCCGGTCCGCAAGTCCTGGGAGGCCAAGATGCCCGGACAGTACTTCTATGCGGATGTCACGGACTACGAGATGATCATGGACCACATGAGCATCCCGCTCTATGAGTTCATGTCCCTCGACAACAGCGCGTTCAACCCGCACGCAACGCTTGCCGGCAACCAGTACATGGCCGACAAGATCCTCGAAGTCATGCCCACCCGGTAAGACTCCGACCAATTGTAAACAAACGGCACCCCGGCTCGACCGGGGTGTCTTTTTATGTTAAACTAAAGAGAGTATGAATGGGGAGGACGCCATGGTCCGATATCTTGAAACTGTATCACCGGAAACGCTGGCGGAACTGCTTGCGTTTTGTGAAGACAGCGCCTGTGGCGTCAAGGCGATCGGCCCGCTGCTGTCCTACGGCGCGGGATATTCCTTCGCGCAGTTCTGGGAACAGACGAACGAAGCGGGGGACCGAACGGCGTTCCTGTCAAAGTATTACGGATCGGTCACGGTCTGTGCCCGCCCGGAAGTCGACGCGGAAGAACTGAGCGCGTTTCTGCGCGCCATCGGCTTTTCCGCGCTGATCGGCCCGGCAGCTGCCCTGTCGGATTTTTCAGAAGAAGGAGAAACCGGCTGTGTCATGACGCTGGGACCCGGACAGAATCTTGCGGCAGAACCCGCGAAGGGTCCGTACACGCTGACGTGGGATGACGGATACCGCGCGTTTTATGAAGTGCTGGGAGAGAGCAACCCCGGATATCTGGAAGGAAGCTTCGAAGACTTCCTGACGGACCTGTCCCACCGTGTCCGGCACGGGACCGCCCATACGGTCCTGCTGGAAGAAAACGGGACCCCTGCCGCAACGGCCGCGGCGCTGGTCGAGACGGAACGCACCGTATTCCTCGGCGCCATTGCCACCCGCCCGGCCTTTCGGGGGCGCCATTACGCGTCGACCGTTCTGTCCGCGCTGCGGGAACGCTATGACGGCCGTACCCTGACCCTGTTCTGCCGTCCCGACAAACAGGCGTTTTACGAACACCTCGGGATGACCAAAACCAACGATTTCCTGGAATGCGCTTCCAGCTGGAAATAAGAAAGGCGATCCAAACATGCTGAAGTATGACTATCAGGTGCTGAAGAGCGGCTCCGACATTCGGGGCATTGCCGTGGAAGGTGTTCCGGGGCAGAACGTCCAGCTGACGGACGAAGTCGCGGAGAACATCGGCTACGGGTTTGCCCTGTGGCTGGCCGACCGGTCGGCTCCGGCCGACGGAGCGGCGTTCACGGTCGCGGTGGGACATGATTCCCGCATTTCCGCGGACCGTCTGTCCAAAGCCCTCTGCAAAGGCCTGACGGCAGCCGGCGTCAATGTCAAATTCTGCGGACTGTCCTCGACGCCCGCCATGTTCATGACGACGGTGAACTTCGACTGCGACGCCGCGGTCGAGATCACCGCGAGTCACCACCCCTTCAACCGCAACGGCTTCAAGTTCTTTACCAAAGCCGGCGGCATCGAGGGCGCGGACGTGACAGACATCCTCGGATTTGCGGAGAACGCGCCGAAAGAGCCGGCGCCGGTCCCCGGGACCGTTTCCGAGACGCCTTATATGAACCGGTATGCCGAGCAGCTTCGCACCATGATCTGTGAAGCGGTCAATGCCGACGACTATGCCCGTCCTCTGCGGGACTTCAGGATCGCGGTCGACGCCGGCAACGGCGCCGGAGGCTTTTACGCGACGCACGTTCTGGAACCCCTCGGCGCCGACATTACCGGCAGCCAGTTCTTAGAACCCGACGGCATGTTCCCGAACCACGTTCCGAACCCGGAAGACAAAACGGCCATGGAGGCCATCTCCTCCTCCGTCGTGCAGCACGGCTGTGACCTCGGCATCATTTTCGATACCGACGTCGACCGTTCCGCCTGTGTGGACGCCTCGGGCCGGGAAATCAACCGCAACGCACTCATCGCCCTGGCCTCCGTCATTGCTCTGGAGGGGAACGAGGGTGGCACTATTGTGACAGACTCGGTCACGTCCTCCGGACTCAAGGAGTTCATTGAAGGGACCCTGGGAGGGAAGCACTGCCGGTTCAAACGCGGCTACCGCAATGTCATCAACGAGGCGAAACGGCTGAACCTGGAAGAGAGCACGAACGCGCCTCTTGCCATCGAGACCTCGGGCCACGCGGCCATGCGGGAGAACTACTTCCTTGATGACGGCGCTTACCTTGCGACAAAGATCCTCATCAAGGCGGCACAGCTGAAGAAGGAAGGCCGGACGCTGGGCGACCTCATCGCCGACCTGAAAGAGCCGGTCGAAGAGGCGGAGTTCCGCCTGAAGATCCTGCCGGAAGACTTCCGCACCGTCGGAGACCAGGTCATCAAGGACCTGACCCACCTGATGTCGACGGCGGACGACTATATCCTCGCCTCGGACAGCGCCGAAGGCATCCGCGCGACCAAACCGGAAGTGGACGGCTGGTTCCTGCTGCGCCTGTCGGTGCACGACCCGGTCATGCCGCTGAACATCGAGAGCAACACGCCCGGAGGGGTGAACAACATCCTGCGGGACCTGAAAACATTTTTCCGCATTTACGACATGCTCGATACGGGCTGTCTGCAGGACCAGTGACGGGAGGATATCATGACCGATCAGATCTATCTTCTGGAGACGAACCTCGATGACTGCACCGGGGAACAGCTCTCCTACTGCATGGACCTTTTGTTCGACGCCGGCGCGAAGGACGTCTGGTTCACCCCGATCTTCATGAAGAAGGGGAGACCGGCCTATACGCTGTCCGTCATGTGCAAGGAAGACGCGAAAGAGGCCTGTGTCCGCATCATTTTCCGGGAGACCTCCGCCATCGGCATGCGGGTCTCTCTGCAGGACCGCATCATTATGGACCGCAAGGAAGTGTCGGTCGAGACCCCTTACGGTCCGGTGGTCGGAAAACACATGACCTACGGTTCCATCGAGAAAACGACCGTGGAATATGAAAGCGCGAAGGAGCTGGCCAAAACCGCCGGCGTCCCGCTGTCCGAACTGCTGAAATAAACCGGATATCCCGTATTGTGAAAAAGTTGTACAAAGCCCCGAAACGGCGCAGCACCGCCGTTTCGGGGCCTGTTTTTGCTTTTGATAAAAACCTGTCAGTTTACCGTATTGTTTTCGGGAAGTTCCTTATTCTATAATGAGTTTGTAAACTGTACGTGTACAGGAGGTGTCCGGAGAAAAGACGAAGTAAGCAAGCGAAACCATGTTAGAAATGAAAAGGTGATTCTTATGAAACGTATTCGGGATTTTGTGTTCTCGTTTCTGACCAAGATCGAGAATCTGGATTATTTTTTGGTCATCGTCCTCTGGTCGGTCGGCGCCATTGCCGCGCCTTTCGGCTTCCCGTGGATCGTCCTCGGTATCCTGGGACTCCACGCCTTCGAACTGCTGACCATCGGCAGGAAGGTCGGTGCGGAAGCCGGGGAGAAGTTCTGGTACACCGTCGTCATGTGCATGACCTTCGGGTTCACCTGGTGGGTCCCTCTGCGCTGGCGCACAGAAAACGGTCTTGAGAAATAAGGAGGACATACCATGCTGCAACTGTTATCGTTCATCGCGTGCATCGGCCTCTGGATCGGCAGCACGCTTCTGACCATCATGAAAAAGAACCCGTTCATGGCTTTGTTCCTGTTCGGGCTGCACTTCTTTGAGCTCATCACCATCGGTCTCAAGACCGGCAGGGAATATGGCAAAAAAGTCCCCGAGACCATTGCCAGCTGCCTGTGCTTCGGTTTCCTCTGGTGGCTGCCCCTGCGCCGTCAGATGAAGAAAGAGACCTTTACCGATGCCGACTTCGTCCGCCACGAGGACGACGTCGTCATCCGTCATGACTAAAGGAGGCTTATGCGATGGGAATCCATTATGAAAAGAACGCTGTCGTCATTGCCGAGGCGCCGAAACTGAACTATTTCCACAACTATGTCTGCCTGCCGTACGACTACGGCACGGAGACCTATGAAGCCCGCGCGGACATCAAAGCCATCAAGGCGACGGTCCGCGGCGCCCTCGACGACCTGGACAAGGCCACCGGCTGGAAAGCGAAATTCAAAGGACAGAAAGTCCTGATCAAACCGAACCTCGTGTTCGTTACCCCGAAGAGCAGCTACCGCTACTCCTATGATATCCCGCAGACGACGGACCCGCGTGTCTTTGACGCGACCATGGAAGTCCTTTCGGAACTCTGCCCGGATATCATCATCGGCGAAGGCTCCGGCCTTGTGACCTGGACCTACGCCAAAATGGCGGGCTATGACCGCATCGCCAAAAAGTACGGCGCAAAGTTCGTCTGCTTTGAGGAACGCCCGACGGAGCGCTACTTCTGCCCGAAGGCCGAAGTCGGCCAGGAAGTCTATGTGCCGGACGTCATCGGCGAAGTCATCCGCGGCGAGCGCCTTTATGTTTCGCACCCGAAGACCAAGTGCAACATTTACACCGGCGTCACCTTAGGCTTCAAGAACTCCATGGGTACGTACTCCGTCAACATGCGCGCCCGGAACCACACCTGGCAGATCAACAAAAAGCTGACGGACATCATGTACCTGTTCAAGCCGGACCTCACCGTCATAGACGGCATCATCGGCGGCGAAGGCAACACGCCCGGCCCGAACGACCCGGTCGTCTTTGACCGCATCATCTGCGGCACCAACGCCGTCGAAGTCGACCGCGTGACCACCGAACTCATGGGCTTCGACCCGAACGAGAACGCCCTCATCCAGGAAGCCGACAAGCGCGGTTTCGGCGATCCGAACGTCGAAGTCATCGGCGAGAAACGCGTCGTCAAATTCCGCCCGGCGGAGCCCACCCTGCTCTCCGAGCGCTTCAAGAAGAACTGGCCCGGCGTCCGGGAATTCGTCGGTTACACGAACCCCCACGTCAAGAAACTCGACAAACTCGACGGCATCCCCTTTGAAGATGTCTTCGCGATGGAACAGTACGACCGCGGCGGCACTCCGTCGTCCCTCGGTACCTGCTTCGAAGTCTTCCTCGCTTCTTACACCTATCCGCTGACCAAGCTTCGCCACCTGAACGTCATCGTCGGCGAAGGCGCGGAGTACGAAGGCGAGAAGTACTGGCTGTCCGACGACGGCCACGCGTACAGCCTTGAAGAGCTGAAGGCCCTGCCGGGCATGACCATCGTTGTCGGCGAGAACTCCGCGCCGGCGAAGGAAGCGGCCACGCATCCGTTCTTCTTCATTCGCGGATGGGGTGAAGTCAACAACCTGGCCTTCCGTGTCGCTATGTCCATGATGCCGACCCTGCCCGGTCAGGCGGACCTGCACTGGCTGCCCTGGATCGCCATCGGCGCCATCCGCAAGTACGGTGTCAAAGTCGGCAGAGCCGCCCTCGGCAAACCGACCGACATGACCTACGACGCGTTCACGGACGGTGTCTACACCATTCCGGAACTGGCGGAACAGAACCTCGACGTCGACTGGATCGAGGCTCCGCTGCCCGAACTGTCCATGGCGGACCGCTGGAAAGCCATGAAAGAAGTACGCCTGTACGCGCACTTCCTGATCTGATCCAACTAAAAAGACCACCGGCTTCTGCCGATGGTCTTTTTCTTTTGTTTATTTGCCGAGCCAGTTGATGTCGGGGGCGTCGCGGAACGTGTTCTGTGTCACAAACTCCGCCATCCGCGGATGGGGTGCTGTCAGCACCCGCGCTTCCGGGCTTAAATAGGCGCCGGCTTCCGTCTGCGCGTTGTTGCCCCAGAGCATGAAGGATGCGCCGGACGCTTCCAGATACGGGAAGAGGACTTCCCGGAACGGTTCCCACAGTTTTTGGTGTGACCCCGGTTTGCCGGGTGCCACGGTCAGGGTGGAGTTCAGGAACAGGACGCCCTGGGCTTCGAGCCCGTCGAACCATGCGGTCGGAGGGGCAATGGGGAAGTCACCGGTTGAAATGGCTTCCCGCACGTCCGCCATGGGCGGGTTGGTCCCGGTCGTGTTGAAGTAGATCGCCTTGACCATGTTGCGCAGCGAGGCCTGGCGGATCTTGTAGTCCCAGTTCTGCCCGTACAGTTCCGAGACTTCAAAGCTGCGCCCGGTGGCAATGGGCATGCCGTCCCGTTCATTATAGGACGGGTACGGGTCCATGCCGACGATGACATAGCGGACCGGTGTGTCCATGTCCAGAAAGCGCAGGACACGGCCTTTGACCGGATAATACTCTTTGCCGGACAGCTGCGCCTCGATGTCCCCGAGCATCTGCTGTGTTTCGGCAGTCATAAGGGCATCCCATTGGGATGCCCAGGATGATTGAAACATATTGTCTCCTCAGTCGTCCAGCAGGTAGATGCCGGAGTTCAGCACGACGATCTCGGAGTTGTCAATGCGGAGATACCGCAGGACGCCTTCCTCAAACTTTTTGTAGTCCTCGGAAATGTAGTTCTTCAGCGAGATCTTCTTGATGTTGTTGGACGTCTTGCAGCAGACGTAGAGGTCATCGCCGTAGCGGGAGACCGACATGGGTCTGCCGAAGGCCAGCGTGTCCACACCGCCGATACGGAAGTCGACGCGCTCCAGTTTCGTGGAGTAGCGGACGATGGCGTTCTGGTCCGGGACGGCGCACCAGATGTTCTTGCCGTCGGGCGCGCAGCTGCGCAGGGCGCAGTCGTGGTAGAGCAGATCGCCGGTCCAGATGAGGGTGCCGGACATGTCGAAGATGCCGATCTCACCGGTGGGGAACACGACGTTGATGTAGTCCCGGGGCGATTCACACACCGCGCAGGAGATGTAGTCATTGATCTGCTTGGTGATCTCCTCGTGCGCCGGTCCGAATTTGCATTCGGTGTAGAAGTTCTTTTTGACCTTCTGGACCACCATGGTCTTCAGGTTATAGAACCAGAAGGAGATGCGCAGTCGGCCGTCCTGATCCTTTTTGTCCGGTTCGATGATGACGAATCCGTCCGGATGGGGGACGATGTCGAGGGGCATGTAATCTAAGATTTGTTTCATTTCAATACCTCAAATCGTTCGAACGGTCAATATTCTTCGTGCAGGACCTGATAGCAGAGCGTCATCAGGCTGTCGTTGAGGTGGACGTTTTCCACGGAGACCCGCGGGAAGTCTTCCTTGATGTTGTAATGGGAGAAATTCCAGAATCCGACCACACCGCTGTTTACAAGGGACGGGACGATCTCCTTGGCCGCGTCATAGGGGACGCAGAGGATGGCGACCTTGACGTCGTTGTCCTTGCAGAAGTCCTCGATGTCGTTGGCGGAGCGGATCGGGATGCCGTTGATCATTTGCCCGGACAGGCTTTCCTTTTTGTCGAAGATCCCGATGAGGTCGAATCCGCGGCGCTTGTAATCGATCTGCAGAGCGATGGTATGGCCGAGGTTGCCGGCACCGACGAGCACGGTCTTGAAGCCGCTGTCCACGCCGAGGATCTTGCCGATCTCATTATAAAGACTTTCGATGTTGTAGCCGTAGCCCTGCTGGCCGAACCCGCCGAAGTTGTTCAGGTCCTGGCGGATCTGCGAGGCGGAAAGGCCCATGCGCTCCGCAAGTTCCCGGCTGGAAATGCGGACCATGCCGTCTTCCATGAGATAGCCGAGGAAGCGGTAATAGCGGGGCAGACGGTTGATGACGGAAGTGGATACATATTTGGAACCCATGATGAAATCTCCTTTAAATACGCCAATATTGTTAGGGGATACGCTGTGAAATCAAAGGGACGTGACGGTCTCCATGACATAGTTTCCGAATTCCTCGCAGGTGGCGCCGTTGTCGCGGCCCGTGATGACGAGTTTCTTCTCGGTGTCATTGCAGATGATGAGCGCCTGTTCAAGCTTGTCGGCCTTGTCGGTGTAACCGAGGTGGCGGAGCAGCATTTCGGCGGCCTTGAACATGCTGCAGGGGTTCGCGTATTTGCCGCGGCCCTCTTCGATCATGCGGGGCGCCGAGCCATGGATGGCTTCGAACATGGCGTACTTGTCGCCGAGGTTGCCGGAACCGGCCGTACCGACGCCGCCCTGGATCTGGGCCGCTTCGTCGGTGATGATGTCGCCGTACAGGTTCGGCATGACAAAGACCTGGAACTGGTTGCGGCGGGCGGGGTTGACGAGGTTCGCGGTCATGATGTCGATGAACCAGTCTTCGGCCTTGATGCCGGGGTACTGGTCGGCGATCTCATGGGCGAGCTGTGTGAACTTGCCGTCGGTCTTCTTCATGATGTTGGCCTTGGTGACGATGGCGACATAGTCCTTGCCGTTGTTTTTCGCATATTCAAAAGCGGTGCGGACGATACGCTTCGTACCGGCGTTGGTGGTGACTTTGAAATCGAAGGCCAGTTTCTCGGGAACTTCGACGCCGCGGGAGCCGAGGACGTATTCGCCTTCGGTGTTTTCACGGAAGAAGATCCAGTCGATGCCTTCGGACGGGACTTTGACGGGGCGGACGTTCGCGTAGAGGTCCAGCTCACGCCGCATGGCGACGTTCGCGCTCTCCAGCGTGCCGCCGGTGGGGGTGGTGGTCGGGCCCTTCATGATGACGTCGCATTTCTTGAGCTCTGCCAGAACGTCATCGGGAATGGCTTTGCCGACGGCCATACGGTTCTCGATGGTCAGGCCTTCGATGTCGCGCAGTTCGACTTTGCCGGCTTCGATCTCATCCTTCAGGAAGAACTCGATGAGCCGTTTGGACTCGTCCGTAATGACGGGACCGATGCCGTCGCCGCCGCAGAAACCGATCACACAGTGATCGAGGTTGGTAAAATCTTTGACTTCGTCATCCGCTTCCATGCGGTCTTCGCGTTCCAGCTGTTCTTCGAGAAGCGCTTTGAAGTGCTGGACACAATCCTCTACATACTTGTCATAATTCGGCATAGTAATAGATTCCTTTCACTTGTTTAATTTTTTAACAATCTTATTATATAGGTCTGTTTTTATTATGTCAATGTACAAAAAAACAATCGTGTCACCTCCCATATATTGGGCACCATCTTGAAGAGCTGTCTATATTTTGATATAATATCCTGAAATCTTATAACCTCTCAAAGGAGTCACAACACGCTTATGGATTATTTGAAAGCGATCATCCTCGGCATCGTGCAGGGGGCGACCGAGTTCCTGCCGGTTTCCAGCTCTGGCCATCTCTCCGTGTTCCAGCATTTCATGGGGCTGTCCGGAGAAGGCTCTCTGCAGCTGACCGTGTTCCTGCACATCGGGACACTGGTGGCGGTTTGTCTGGTCTACTACAAGACCCTCTGGAAACTGATCAAAGAGATCGGAAAAACGCTGAAAGAGACGTTTACCGGAAAGCTCGATACAAAGCATGTGTCGGAGGACCGTCATATGCTCTATATGATGTTCATTTCCTGCGTGCCGCTTCTGTTCCTGTTCATTCCGGTCGGCGGCGGGCGCAATCTCAAGGACCTGGTCGAAGGCCTTGCCAATGACACCGATATCCTTGTCGAGGGCTTTTGCTTCCTGGTTACGGCGATCCTGTTGTTTGCCGGCTCCTATGCTTCCCGGACGCGGAAACACATCCGTCCCGTCGCGGAAGGGAAGGACGCCTGGTGGATCGGTGTGGCGCAGCTGTTTGCGGCCGCGTTCCCCGGGATCTCCCGTTCCGGTTCCACCATTTCGACCGGTATGCTCCTCGGCGTCAACAAAGACTATATGGTCGAATACTCCTTCGTGCTCGGCACGCCGGCCATCCTGGCGGCCGCGGTCCTGGAGGTCAAAGACGTGCTCGAGGGCGGCGCCCTTGCGATCGGCATCGGTCCGGTCCTGGTCGGCATCTTGGTGGCTGCCGTCGTTGGCGTCGCCGCCATCAAGCTGCTCGAATGGCTCGTCAACAAGGATAAATTCCAGTTCTTCGGCTATTACTGCCTGATCCTGTCGGCCGCGGTCATCACGGTCGCCACACTGGAGAAACTCGGTATTCTGTAAATCACGTTATTGAGGTGAAATCAATGCCAACATCCCAGAAAAAGGGAAGTTCCGCAAAAAAGAAAACAACGGCGAAGAACTCGACGGCCAAACGCACCGCGCAGAAGACGTCGAAGGCCGCGAAGAACGCCGCTGCCTCCAACCGGAAGCAGGTCGGCGCCATCGTGCTGTTCGCCATTGCGTTGTTCTTACTGTTCGTGACGCTGATCCCGGGCACCGGGGCCATCTGGCTCGGTCTGCAGAACGTTGTGTTCGGCCTCTTTGGCGTCATGGCCTATGTCATCCCGTTCCTGCTGATGGCGGTTGCGGTCCTCATTTCGCTGGACCGTGACACAGACCGGATCACGGCGAAAGTCGTCGGAGTCTGTGTCCTCATCCTCTTCATCTGTTCGGCCGTCTATGTCTTCGGCACCGGCGGGACCCCGTCCTCGGTCGCCGATGAACTCGTCGGCGCCTTCCGGTCCGGGAAGTCCTCACCGTATGGAGGTTTCTTCGGAGCCCTCCTCGGCGCGCCGCTCTACCTGATGTTCGGGAAAGTCCCGGCCGCCGCGACGCTCATCCTTCTGGCGATCGTCACGCTCATGCTCATGACCGGCACGACCCTCGGCCGTGTGGTCCGGGGCGTCTATGAGCCGGCGAAGAGCGCGAAGGAATCGACCTCGGCCCGCATCGAAGAACAGAAGGCCGTCCGCGAGGAACGCCGCGCCCAGCGCGAGGAGGAACGCGAACAGCAGCAGGCGAACCGCCAGTCCTTCAACCCGGACGTGGACCTCGGTCCGAGCCCGAAGCGCAGAAGACGGAACGCTGCGAAGACCGAAGAACCGGAAACTCCGGCCGAAGATGCTGTCACGTTCCGGAAAGGCCGCGGCCGCAAGACGGAGACGCCGGCTGCTGAACCGGTCACCGCGAAGGAGACCGCCGCGGCTGCCGCCACGATCGCTGCGGACGGCACGGTCCTCGGCGACAACCTCGACGCCATCGTCAAGAAGGCGTCCGCTTCTCAGAAGCAGCAGCGCCCGAAGAGCGCGCCCATCGACGATACCCCGTTCGATACGGAAGCGGCCCGGGAGACCGTCAAAGAAATGGAAAAGGCGAGCAGCGCATCGCCGAAGAAAACCAAATACAAACTGCCGCCCCTCGATTGCCTGAACCCGCCCAAAGTCAGCTTTGGCGGCAATTCGGAAGAGGAACTGCGGGAGAACGCCCAGAAGCTCATCGACGTCCTGAAGAGCTTCGGCGTCACGACTACCCTTGTCGACATTGCCCGCGGCCCGTCGGTCACACGGTATGAACTCGCGCCGGCCGCCGGCGTCAAGATGTCCCGCATTACGAACCTTGCGGACGACATCGCTCTGAACCTTGCGGCGTCGGGTGTCCGTATCGCTCCCATCCCGGGCAAGACCGCCGTCGGTATCGAGGTCCCGAACCGGGCCCGTGACACGGTCACCCTGCGGGAGATCCTCGAATCCGCGACTTATAAGAAAGGCGCCCAGAAGAGCAGACTCTCCGTGGCGCTCGGCAAAGATATCTCCGGCAACGTCTGTATCATGGACATTGCCAAAATGCCGCATCTGCTCATTGCCGGCACCACCGGTTCCGGTAAATCCGTCTGTGTCAACGCGATGGTCCTGTCCATCCTGTACAACGCAACACCCGATGAGGTAAAACTCGTTATGATCGACCCGAAGAAGGTCGAATTCATCGGCTACAACGGCATCCCGCATCTGCTCATCCCGGTCGTTACCGAACCCGCGAAAGCGGCGGGCGCCCTGCAGTGGGCGGTCCGGGAGATGAACAACCGGTACCAGGCCTTTGCCGAGAACGGCGTCCGCGACATCAAAGGATATAATGAACTCGCGGCCACGCAGGAGGAACTGGAACCGTTCCCGCAGATCTGTATCTTCATCGACGAGCTGGCCGACCTCATGATGGCTACGCCGAAGGAAGTCGAAGACTCCATCTGCCGTCTGGCCCAGATGGCCCGCGCCGCCGGCATGCACCTGGTCATCGCGACTCAGCGTCCGTCGGTCGACGTCATCACCGGCCTCATCAAAGCGAATATCCCGAGCCGTCTGTCCCTGTCCGTTTCGTCCGCGGTCGACTCCCGGACCATCCTGGACATGGCGGGCGCCGAAAAGCTGCTGGGCAACGGCGATATGCTGTTCAACCCGGTCGGCGTGGCAAAGCCCACCCGGATCCAGGGATGCTTCTCGACGGAAGCGGAAGTCGAACGTGTGGTCGACTTCATCAAGGCCCAGGAGACCAGCGACTATGACGAAGAAGTCCTGAAAGACATCGAACAGGCTGCCGCCGCGGCGGAGAACGCCAACAAGAAGGGCGGCGGCGTCGACGCGCCCTCCGGCGGCAACGGCGGGGACGACCTTTACAACGATGCCGTCAAAGTCGTCGTGGAAGCCGGCCAGGCCTCCACGTCCATGCTGCAGCGGAAACTCGGCGTCGGCTATGCCCGCGCCGGCCGCCTCATCGACGAACTCGAAGAGCACGGCATCATCGGCGAGTACCAGGGTTCCAAGCCCCGCGCCGTCCTCATCACAAAACAACAATACCTGGAAATGAACGCCATGTCCGGGGACAACGATGCCGGTGAAAACGCCGCCATCGAGCTGGGTCTCGACGAATGAGAGCCGCGAAATCCCTCCTGGCCGGTGTCCTCGCGTTAGTCCTCCTCGGGCTTTCGGCGCTGTTCACCTACGGCCATAAGATCAATGAAAACATCCCGACCTGGCAGGAAATCTACGCGAAGTTCGGTATTGCCGAGGAGATCGAAAAAGGCGAGGTCTACGACCAGCCCTTCACCATGAGCTTCCTCGACGTCGGACAGGGCTCCGCCACACTGATCCACTGCAAGGACCCGAATTTCACCATGCTGGTGGATACCGGGGAGCAGGGGAATGACGGCGTCATTCTGGACGAACTGAACAAGCTGGGTGTCAAACACCTCGACGATGTTGTCCTGACGCACCCGCACGCCGACCACGTCGGCAGTTTCCCGGAACTGGCGAAGTCCGATATCTCCATCAAATATGTGGTCATGCCGTTGCTCGACACGGACCGGCTCGGCAAGGACACCGCGCTGTACCATGTGGTCCTCGGCGCCATCCGCACTGCGGACGCCACCATCGTGACGGCAAAACCCGGCAAGCGGATCACGGTCGAGTCGAAGAAGACCGACCACAAAGTGGTCATCGAATTTCTCGGTCCCGTTGGTGACAAGGACAAACAGACCGACAACCTCAACAACCGCTCGGTCTTCGTCAAGGTCACCTACGGCGATGTGTCGGTCCTTTTGACCGGCGACGGCGAATACGCTGAGGAAATGGATGTCGTCGAATGGCTGAACTCCGAAGAGGGACAGGCCTCCGGCATCGACCCGAAATGCACCATCTACGAAGCCGGCCACCACGGGAGCCACACCTCCAGCAGCCGCCGTTTCCTCGCGGTCATCCAGCCGAAATACGGCATCATCAGCTGCGGGAAAGACAACGACTTCGGCCACCCGCACGAGTCCACGCTGACCAACTTCAAAGACATCAACGCCCGCGTCTACCGGACCGATGAACTCGGCACCATCGTCATCGGCACAGACGGACATACGTTAGTAAACTGAAAAAAGACCGCTCATTCGAGCGGTCTTTTTTTGATTAAAGTTTTTCAGCAATTTCCTTTGCTTCGGTGAGGACGTCGGCAAACTTCTTCAGGGCGGCGCGGACCGGTTCCGGGGAGGAGAGGTCGCAGCCGGCGACTTTCAGTTCGTCCAGCGGGTCCATGCTGCCGCCGAGGGTCAGGAACTTCCGGTAGCGGCGGACGGCCGAGTCGGGGTCCTGCATGGCGGTTTCGGTGCCGACCGTCTTCGCTTCGGCCAGGATGGCCTCGGAAATGGCGACCGCGGCGGAGTAGCTCGTCGCGTATTTGTAGACATAGAACGGACGGTAGAAGTGGGGGATGCGGGACCATTCGTACGCGACCTCGTCATCCAAGGCGAGTCCGTCGCCGAAGTAATCGCGGACCAGACCTTCATAGAGGCCGTTCAGCGCGGCGGGAGTCAGAGGCTCGCCGGCCTCCGCCATGGCGTGGGCGCACTTTTCGAATTCCGCGAACATGGTCTGGCGGTAGACGGTGCCCTTGAAGTTTTCCAGCTGCTGGTTCAGCAGGGACAGGCGTTCCTTCGGATCCTCCGTGTGTTCGAGCAGATAATGGATGAGCAGGTTCTCGTTGACCGTGGACGCGACTTCCGCGACGAAGATCGTGTAGTCGGCGTACTGCGGCGGCTGCGTTTTGCTCGAATTCCAGGTGTGCATGGAATGGCCCATCTCGTGGATGATGGTGGAGACGTTGTCCAGGTTCCCCGTGTAGTTGCAGAGGATATAGGGGTTCGAACGGTAGGTTCCGGAGGAGAACGCGCCGGAGCTCTTGCCCTTGTTGGGGTAGACGTCGATCCATCGGTCCCGGAAGGCGCCTTTCACCGTCTCGACATAATCGGCGCCGAGGGGCTCGATCGCCTTTAAAATGAGCTCCTGCGCCTCTTCGTAGGTATATTTTTTGTCGAGGTCCTGCACAAGGTAGGCGTAGACATCATAGTAATGCAACTCATCAAGCCCCAGCATCTGCTTGCGGAAGTCCACATAGGAGTACATGGTCGGCAGGTTCTCACGGACGGCTTCGATGAGGCTGTCGTAGACACCGGCGGGAACGTTTTCGTGGGCCATGCTCATTTCCCGGGAGGAACCGTAGTTCCGGGCGCGGGCTTCGGCGATGTGCCCCTTCACGGTACCGCCGTAGCTGGCGGCCAGCGTGTTGTTGTGCTGTCCGTAGCCTTTGTAGAAACTGTGGAACGCGTTTTTCCGCAGGACGCGGTCATCCGAGGTCTGCAGGTCGATGTAGGTGGCGGTGGAGACCTCATGGTCGTTCCCGTCTTTGTCCTTCACGGAATCGAAGACCATGTCGGCGTCCATGAGGTTGTCGGCGATCTCCGAGGGAGCCGCGAAGACTTCGCCGAAGCTGGCCAGCAGTTCTTCCTGGTCCGCAGTCAGCGTATGCGGTTTGGACCGCAGAAGCTTCTCCATGGTGTAGCGGTAGTCGGACAGCGCTTCGTCTTCGCAGATCGCCTGCAGGGTCTCTTCCGGAAGGTTCAGGACTTCCGGGCGGACGAAGGACGTCCGGGTCATGGCCTCTACATATTTCCCGTAAATACGCATGTAGAGCGCCTGAGCGTCTTCCTGCCGGGTGTCTTCGGACCGGCGAAGGTTGGCGTAGCAGAAGAGGTCGGAGAGGAGCAGGTCCAGTTCCGTATCCGCTTCCAGGCAGCCCTTCAGCGCTTCGGCAGAGTCCAGGGTCCCCTGGAACGATGCTACCTTGTCGATGGCGGCGTCGAGTTTGAGGAAATCCTCTTCAAAGGCCTCGTCGGACGCGTAGAGCGTGGACAGGTCCCATTTATATTGTTCTTCGATCTCATTTCGTTCTTTGACGGATTCTGACATATTTGACCTCCTCGAAGGGTAAGAGTTCGATATTGCTAATTATTATAACGCATTCATGAAAAATGGGAAGATGTCTGTTGACTTTTAAAGGTTATGCATTTATAATCTCTGTGACACACGGCAAAGACGCCGCAGCCCGCAAATGGACTGCCTGCAAGCTTTGCCGCTTTCTTTTTTGGAAACTGAAGGGGATGGAGTACCTATGGGCGGCTTCTGCGGAGTAGCCAGTAAGAATGACTGTGTGTTCGATCTGTTCTTCGGAACAGACTACCACTCTCATCTCGGAACCAGACGAGCGGGTATGGTCGTGTATGGCAATGACGGGTTCAACCGTGCCATCCACAACATCGAAAACTCGCCGTTCCGGACCAAGTTCGAAAAGGACGTCAACGACATGACCGGGCGCCTCGGCGTCGGATGCATTTCCGACTATGAGCCCCAGCCGCTGATGGTGCGCTCGCACCACGGTCCTTACGCGATCACGACGGTCGGTAAGATCAATAACATCGATGAACTGACCGATGAGATCGTGCAGAAGGGCGGCATCCATTTCATGGAGATGAGCGGCGGCATGATCAACGCCACCGAGCTCGTTGCGGCCCTCATCAACCAGCAGGATAACCTGATCGACGGTATCAAATACGCGCAGGAGCGTGTCGACGGTTCCCTGACGCTGATGGTCATGACGCCGAAGGGCATCTATCTGGCCCGTGACCGGTGGGGCAGGACACCCATTTTCATCGGCCAGAAAGAGGACGGGTATATTGCTACGTCCGAATCCTTCGCCTACCTGAACCTTGGCTACAAAGACTTCCGCATGGTCGGCCCCGGCGAGATCTGTGTCATGACGCCGGAAGGGGTCACCGTCCTTTCCAAACCCGGTACAAAGATGAAGATCTGCACGTTCCTGTGGGTCTACTACGGCTACCCGACGTCTCAGTATGAAGGCGTTTCCGTCGAAACGATGCGCTATAAGTGCGGCGAGCACATGGCGCGCCGGGACGGTCTGACACCCGAGGACGCCGACATGGTCGCCGGCGTACCCGACTCCGGCACTCCGCACGCCGTCGGTTACGCGAACGAGTCCGGCATCCCGTTCAAACGCCCCTTCATCAAATACACGCCGACCTGGCCCCGTTCCTTCATGCCGACCATCCAGTCGAAACGTGATATGATCGCCCGCATGAAACTCATCCCCATCACCGAACTTATCGAAGGCCAGCGCCTCATCCTCATCGACGACTCCATCGTCCGCGGCACCCAGCTGCGCAACAAGACGGAGTTCCTGAAGGAGAGCGGCGCGGACAAGGTCCATGTCCGTTCGGCCTGCCCGCCGATCATGTTCGGCTGTAAATACCTCAATTTCTCCCGTTCGACTTCCGAACTGGAACTCATTGCCCGCCGCATGGTGCGCGAAGAGGAAGGGGAGAATGTCGATTTCTCCATTCTGAAGGAGTACGCGGACCCGAACACCGACCGCTACGCGCACATGGTGGATATGATCCGGGAGCACCTGAACTTTGATTCTCTCGGCTACAACCGGCTCGATGATATGCTTGATTCCGTCGGTCTTGACCCGGAAAAGCTGTGTACCTACTGCTGGAACGGCGTGGAATAATCTGTAAAATTTATTGTCCCATCGGTTTACGATGGGACTTTTTTTTGATATTATGATTTTAATCGAATATCAACGTTTGTAGCTCCGCGGTGTCTGTTCTACGGAACAGGTGAAAAGGGAATCCGGTGCGAATCCGGAACGATGCCGTCACTGTGTCAGGGAGTCTTTCTGCAGGTCACTGGAAAACCGGGAAGAGCAGAAAGGTTATGATCGAAGTCAGGAGACCTGCCGGGAGTGATGTTGTACGGGCTGCGGTCCACGGCCCGGAAACCTTGTTCCCCATCATGGACCGCTTCCCGGCGGTTTTTTTGTTGGGCGACCTTTTTGAATAAAAAGGGAGGAAGAAACATGTCAAACATGAAAAAACTGCTCAGCATCCTTCTGGCACTGGGTCTGATGATGACCCTTCTTGCTGCCTGTAATCAGGAAGAAGCAACGGATACGGAAGACGCTGCGGAAGCAGGAACAGAAAGAATCGTGGAAACGACTGTGTACAACGAACAGGAAAACCCGGAGAGCGTCATCCTTGTCGTGAGCTTCGGTACGAGCTACAATGACAGCCGACCGAAGACGATCGGCGGCATTGAGAGCGCCATCGCCAAGGCATTCCCGGACTATGAAGTCCGCCGCGCCTTCACGAGCCAGATCATCATCGACAAACTGGCCGAGCGCGACAATATCGACATCGACAACGTGGAAGAAGCGCTGGAGCGCGCCGCTGCCGACGAGGTCAAAAATCTGATCGTCCAGCCGACCCACCTCATGAACGGCTATGAATACACCGATCTGCGCGATACCCTCGAAAAATACAGCAGCCAGTTCCAGTCCATCAAACTGGGCGAGCCTCTGCTGACGTCCGATGCGGACTATGACGCGGTCATCAAGGCCATTACCGAGGATATGAAGGACTATGACGACGGCAACACCGCCATCGCGTTCATGGGCCATGGCACCGAAGCCGAGTCCAACGCGGTCTATGCAAAACTGCAGCAGAAGATCACGGCGGCCGGTTATAAAAACTTCGTCATCGGTACCGTGGAAGCCACTCCGTCCATCGACGACGTCATCAAATTCGCGAAAGACGGCGGCTACAAGAGAGTTGCCCTCCATCCGCTCATGGTCGTTGCCGGTGACCACGCCAACAACGATATGGCCGGCGACGAAGAGGATTCCTGGAAGTCCCTGCTGACCGCGGAGGGCTTTGAAGTCGTCACCGTCATCGAAGGTCTCGGCCAGAACGAAGCCATCCAGCAGCTCTACGTCCAGCACGTTTCCGCGCTGCTGTAAATAAACCACATCGATCCGAAAAGGGGAGAGTTGTATGAGAAACCGTAAACTGTTCGGGACGCTGCTGGCGTTCCTGCTGATCGTCGCGATCTGCGTGCCTATGTGTTTCGCGGTCAGCTATGACAAAGTGGCGACCGAAGACGAGATGACCACCGTGGAAACGGTCGGCGTCGAAGGCATGAAGGCCATTGGCCCGGAGGACGTGGAAAACGGGACCTATGAAGTCACGATGGAATCCAGTTCCTCCATGTTCAAAATCGTGAAAGCGGAACTGACGGTCAAGGACGACAGCATGTATGTCGATATGACGCTGTCCGGCAAGTCGTACCCGTATCTGTATGTCGGGACTTCAAAGAAGGCAGCCATCCTGAACGACGTTTCGCAGTACATCGCCCCGACGGAAGATTCCGAAGGACGCCTTGTTTACCGGCTGCCGGTCAAGGCGCTCGACTACGGGTTCGCCTGCGCTGCGTTCAGCAAGAACAAGGAAAAATGGTATGACCGGACCCTGCTGGTCCGTGCGGACAGCCTTCCGGCCGATGCCGTGAAGGTGGAACTGCCGGACTATGAGGCCCTCGAACAGGCTGCGCTGGAAAAACGCATCCAGCAGAAGAAGGAAGAAGACGGCATCGTTGCGGTCGAACCCATGAAGACCGACCTTGCGGCCGGCTCCTATTCCATTGAAGTCAGCATGACCGGCGGCAGCGGCAAAGCCAGCATCACGAGCCCCACGACCCTGACGGTCGTCGACGGGCGCGTGTATGCCGCCATCCAGTGGAGCAGCCCCTATTATGATTACATGATCGTCGAAGGCGAACGGATCGACCCCTCCAATGTGGAGGAGGATTCCAACTCTTCCTTCCTGATCCCGGTCATGGCCATGGACGAGCCGTTCACCGTCATCGCGGACACGACCGCCATGGGCACGCCCCACGAGATCGAGTATCAGCTGACGTTCGACTCCAAGACCATCAAACGCTACAGCAGCAAGATGTGGATCCTCTTCATTCTGGCGATCCTCTTTACCGCTGCGGCAGCGTTCGGTGTGTATAAATTCTGGCGGAGCGACCTGTTCGGAAAAGCGAGAACCTATTGATGAAATATAAAGCATTCGGGCGGAGGGCGCTGCTCTCCGCTCTGCTGATAATGGCCCTTCTGCTCGGCCTTGTGGGGTGCGGCTCGTCGGGGGACAGCTCCGGCGATCTGCTTTCCGAGGACCCTGCCGTACGAAGCGCCGTATCGGACGAACTGACCTATCAGAAATCCCTCGAGCTGACCTACGCGGAACGGTTCGCGGTGGATTATTACGAAGAGGGCGGATGCCTTGTGACCGTTTCGGACGGGCGCCGCTATCTTGTGACCGACCATGCCCCGGCGGACCTGCCGAAGGACGTGTCGGTTCTTTCTGCACCGGTGGAAAACGTCTATCTGGCCGGCACCGCGTCCATGGACATGTTCGATGCCTGTGACGCGATGGATTCCGTCGGTTTCTCATCCCAGAAAGCGGACAGCTGGAAGATCGAAAGCGCCGCTGCTGCCATGGAAGCCGGCGATATGCTGTATGCCGGAAAATATTCCGCGCCGGATTACGAACTGCTGACCTCGCATCACTGCAACCTGGCGGTGGAGAACACGATGATCTATCACAGTCCGACGGTCATTGAAAAGCTGGAGGATCTTGGTATCCCGGTCTTTATTGACGGCGCCTCAAGCGAGGCAACGCCCCAGGCCAGGATGGAGTGGGTCAAACTCTACGGCATCCTGACCGGACATGAGAAGCAGGCAAATGCCGCTTTCCGGGAACAGGAAAAGGAGTTCCTCGCCCTGGAAAAGGCCGACAAAACCGACCGGACAAACGAACCGACCGTCGCATTCTTCAGCATCCGTTCCAACGAGACGGTCACGGTGCGCCGGGCGACTGACTACATACCGTACATGATCGATCTCGCCGGGGGACAGTATGTCTTTTCGGAACTCGGCCTCGACGATCCGGACTCCAACCGTTCGACCCAGACCATTTCGATGGAAGAGTTCTACACGGCGGCCCGCGACGCGGACTACTTTGTTTTCAACAGTACCATTGAAGGCGAACGGACTTCGATCGCGCAGCTGCTGAAAGACGCCCCGGTCCTATCGGACTGCAAAGCGGTCAAAGAGGGGAAGGTCTATTGCACGACCGCGGATCTGTATCAGCACTCCATGAGTCAGGGTACGTTCGTCCGTGACCTCTATGATATGCTCCACGGCAACGATGGAGATATGACGTATTTATTCAAACTGAGCTGATTTCCGAAAGGAGGGAGAGCCTGTGACCCACGCGCAGAAAGTGCGCGCCCGTGTCGCGTTTATCGGGATGTCCGTTTTGCTGGTCATCCTGCTGGTCCTCAATATCCTGATCGGTTCGAGCTCTGTTTCGGCCGAAGCCATCTGGAACGTCATCCGCGGGACCTCCGATGACGCGGCGGCGCGCAACGTGGTCCTGCAGCTGCGGCTGCCCCGGGCCATCGCGGCCATCGTGCTCGGCGGGGCGCTGGCCCTGTCCGGATACCTGCTGCAGACATTCTTCCATAACCCGATCGCGGGCCCGTTCATCCTGGGTATCTCGTCCGGCGCGAAACTGACCGTTGCCATTGCCACCGTCCTGCTGCTGAACGCCTCGCTCTCGCTGAGCGCGGCCGGTATGGTCATCGCCGCGTTCATCGGCGCCATGATGTCAATGGCCGTGGTCCTGGCGATGTCCCGCATCGTAGAACGGATGTCTATTCTGATCATTAGCGGCGTCATGGTCGGGTACCTTTGCTCAGCCCTGACCGAATTCATCATCACATTCGCAGCGGATGAGGAGATCGTCCGTCTGCACACCTGGTCCGTCGGCAGCTTTTCCGGTATCGACTGGGCGGACGTCCTGGTCATGACCATTGTTGTCCTCGTGTCGTTTGTCGGGGTCCTGATGCTGGCCAAACAAATCGGGGTTTACCGGCTCGGGGCCACCTACGCGTCCAGCGTCGGCGTCGACGTCAAACGGTTCCGGACCCTGCTGGTCCTTCTGTCCAGCATCCTGGCGGCCACCGTTACGGCGTTCGCCGGCCCCATTTCCTTTGTGGGCATCGCGGTCCCGCACCTCGTGCAGCAGGCGCTGCATTCCTCCGACCCGCGCCGGGTCATCCCGGCCTGTGCCCTCGGAGGGGCATCGTTCTGCCTGTTCTGCGATCTGCTCGCCCGGACCATGTTCGCTCCGACCGAACTCAGTATTTCGACCGTCACCGCCGTATTCGGCGCGCCGGTCGTGCTGTGGATCCTGCTGCGGCGGCAGAAAGCGAGGGATGCCTCATGAGTGACTACATCCTTCAGACAAAAGACCTGACGGTCGGATACGGCGAAAAAGTCGTGGTGGAACAAGCCGATTTTTCGGTAGAACGCGGAGAGATCTTTTCTCTGATCGGACCGAACGGCGCCGGTAAGACGACATTACTGAAAGCTTTGACTCATCAGCTGACTCCCATGGACGGGAATATATTGCTGAACGGGAAAGATTTGAACGAATATAAACCGCTGGAACTGGCTCAGACCATGGCAGTCGTCTTTTCGGATGCTTTACGTCCCGATCGGATGACCTGCCGGGAAGCCGTTGCGGCAGGCCGGTATCCTTATACCGGCCGTTTCGGAACGCTTTCGGAATCTGACGAAGAGATCATCGAAAAGGCGATGGAGACGGTGCACATCGCAGAACTGGCAGACCGGCCGTTCGACGCCATCTCCGACGGTCAGCGGCAGAGGGTCGTTCTGGCCCGCGCGCTCTGTCAGGAACCGGATATCATCCTGCTCGACGAGCCGACCAATTTTCTGGATATCCGCTGGCGGGCAGAATTCCTCGACGCGCTGATTGCCCTTGCGAAAGAGGAGGGGAAGACCGTTGTTCTGACCATCCACGAACTGGAACTGGCGGAAAAGATCTCAGACCACATCGTCTGTGTCAAGGGCAACCGGATCGATCGGTTCGGCACCCCGTCCGACATCTTTACGGAGGACTATCTGCCGACCCTGTTCGACATGGATCCGGAAAGTTTCCGAAAATGGTTTGAATTGAAATGAAGAAAGCCTCTGCCGCAGATTGTCGGCAGAGGCTTTTTTTGTTATAATGCTCGGGAAAACAAGTTATAGGAGAGATTGTATGAAACGGTTCCGTTTTCTTTTGGCGCTTCTGACGGCTCTGGCGGTGGTCCAGTGTTCCGCCGTCATCGGCTTTGCTGCCTCGAATGACCCGAAACCGGTGTCCTACCGGGACGGCGACGGCATGTATACCATCCGCTTTACCATCGAAGGCGGGGACGGGTCGGAGACCCTCCATACGCCGGCGACGCTCAATGTGGACGACGCAAAAGCCTATGCCATCATCACCTGGGACAGCGCGACCTATCAGACCCTGACGCTCGACGGCAAGACCTTTGAGAATTCCGGCGATGGGAAGAACTCCCGCTTTGAGTTCCCGGTCACCGCGTTCGACGAACCCATGACCATCGTCATGGATGATGATACGGAATATCAGATCACGTTCGACAAGAGCAGTATTTCCTCTTCCATGATGATGGGGATCCTGCTGGCCGGTACGGCCCTCTTTATCGCATTCGTCGTCGGCATCCGGTTCTTCGTCCGGCGGAAACCGAGACGCTGAGAAAGGAGCACTGCTATGGTACAGACGAGAAAAGCCGTCAAACCGGCATTGGCCCTCCTGCTTTCCGCAATTCTGACGATCTGTCTTTCCGTCAGCGCCGTCCTCAGTTTCGCGGCGTCCGATGACGTCGTGCCGGCCGGCATCAGTAAAAAGGACGGCCGGTATACCGTCAAACTGACCGTCAATGGCGGCGCGGTGGAAGCAAGTGTCGCAAGTCCGGTGTTCCTGCGGGTCGAAAACGGCGTCGGCTACGCCACCATCGAATGGGAAAACGTCAAATACGACACGATGATCGTGGACGGGGAAACCTTCACTCCGATCGACGATTCGAATAACAGTACGTTCGAGATCCCCGTCACCGCTTACGATCAAATCATGAAAGTGACGGCCGTCGCGGATGGGGAAGAGACCGACTACGGGTTTACGTTTGCGAGCGGCGGCATCCACAAAGTCCGTACGGTCAAAGATTATCTCCTGGTCGTTCTGCTGTTCCTCGCGGTCTTCGGCATCGCGCTGTTCTTCTCCATCCGGAAGCTGATGAGCCCGGACGCCAAAGCGCCGGTCATCCCGGAAGCGGGGGAGAAAACGACCCGTCCGGAAGACCCGGAAGTCCCGGAGGAAACTTCTTCCGACGAATAAATTCTCTTATATAATAAAATAATTCTTGTGACTGCCCCGAAAGTATGCTATACTTTTGGGGCAAATCGCACGCAGGGCGCTTCCCGCGAGGGTGCATCGCCGCAAGAAAACGGCGCTGTTACGCGGATTTATGAACTCTGCGGAGGTTACAAACTCAAGGAGGAAAAAACAATGTCAGTAGTATCTATGAAACAGTTACTCGAAGCCGGTGTCCATTTCGGACATCAGACCAGAAGATGGAACCCGAAGATGGCTCCGTACATCTTCACCGAGCGCAACGGCATCTACATCATCGACCTGCAGAAGACCGTTCGCAAGCTGGAGGACGCTTACAGCTTCGTCCGCGACCTGTCCGCCGACGGCGGTACCCTGCTCTTCGTCGGTACCAAGAAGCAGGCGCAGGATTCCATCCGTGAAGAGGCCACCCGTGCCGGCATGCCTTATGTCAATGCCCGCTGGCTCGGCGGTATGCTGACCAACTTCAAAACCATCCAGAACCGGATCAAGAGACTCCAGCAGCTCAAGGTCATGAAGGAAGACGGCACGTTCGATCTTCTCACCAAGAAGGAAGCTGCCAAGCTTGACCTGGAAATCGAAAAGCTCGAGAAATTCCTCGGCGGTATCACCGGCATGAAGAAGATCCCGGATGCCATGTTTATCGTTGACCCGCGCAAAGAGCGCATCGCGGTCGCCGAAGCCCACAAGCTCGGTATCCCGATCATCGCTATCGTCGACACGAACTGTGACCCCGACGAGATCGACTACGTCATCCCCGGCAACGACGACGCCATCCGTGCGGTCCGTCTGATCTCCGGCGCCATGGCGGACGCCGTCATCGAAGGCCGCGGCGGTGTCCAGGACACCGACGTGGAAGAAGCCGCTGAAGAAGCTGTTGAAGAATAAAGGGAGGAACCCACAATGAGTTTTACTGCACAGGACGTCAAAGCCCTTCGTGAAAAGACCGGCGTCGGCATGATGGAGTGCAAGAAGGCACTGACCGAAGCAGACGGCGATATGGATAAAGCGATCGATGTTCTCCGCGAAAGAGGACTCGCCGCTTCCGTCAAAAAGGCCGGCCGTACGGCTGCCGACGGCGTTGTTTACGCTTATACGGACGAGGCTACCAAAGTCTCTGTCCTCGTCGAAGTCAACTCCGAGACCGACTTCGTCGCCAAGAATGAAAAGTTCCAGAGCTTTGTCGCGGACGTCGCGAAGACCATCGCTGCCGAAAACCCGGCCGATGTCGAGGCTCTTGAAGGCATGAAACTGGCCGGTTCCGACCGGACCGTCAAAGAGACCGTTCAGGACCTTGTCCTTGCCATTGGCGAGAACATGAAGATCCGCCGGTTCGTCCGCACCGAAGGCATCGTCAGCTCCTACATCCATATGGGCGGCGCGGTCGGCGTCCTCGTCAACTTCGACACGACCGACGAACTCGCTGCGACCGAAGACTTCCAGCTGATGGGCAAAGACGTTGCCATGCAGATCGCTGCCATGAGCCCGTCTTACCTTGATCCGGCTTCCGTCCCGGCAGACGTCCTCGAGCATGAGACCGAGATCCTGAAAGCCCAGATGAAGGAAGACCCGAAGATGGCCAACAAGCCGGAACAGGTCCTCGCCAACATCGTCAAGGGCAAGCTCGGCAAGTTCTATAAAGAGAACTGCCTGCTGAACCAGGAATTCGTCAAAGCGGAGAACCACGAAGACGTGGCTGCCTATGTCGCTTCCGTCGCCAAGAAACTCGGCGGAGATATCAAGGTCACCGGCTTCACCCGCTATGCCAAGGGCGAAGGCATCGAGAAGAAGGAAGAAAACTTCGCGGCCGAGATCGCCAGCATGGTGAAATAAAAATCGAAAAGAATGGGCTTACGTTTCTTGCGTAAGCCCTTTTCTTTTTATACAATATATGGTATAATACCTCAAGTTATTCTGAAGTACTATGCAAATGAGGAGGGAACGCGCGTATGGCAGCTGCAGCAGGTCAGAGACGGAACGCATCGGCCGCTTCCGCCAAAACCAGACAGCGTAAATCCGCGAATACGTCCAAACGACCGAAGAAGCGTAAGCCGGAAGGCAAACATTCTATCGGCGGCAGCATTCTGCGCATTTTGCTGCTTGGCATTCTGCTGACGATCGTCTTCATGTTCGTCTATGTCATTGCCTATGTCCACGGCAGTGCCGCCATCAACCTCGACGACTACAAGTCCGAGCAGGCACAGACCAGTATCATTTACGCGAAGAACTCGCAGGGCAAGTATACGCAGATCGCCACGCTCCACGGGGAACAGAACCGCATCTGGGCGGAACTCGACGACATCCCGGGAGACCTTCAGCAGGCATTCATCTGTCTTGAAGACAAACGTTTCTACAAGCATGACGGCGTCGACTGGATCCGTACCATCGGTGCCATTGTCAAGTACCACGGCAAACAGGGCGGTTCCACGCTGACGCAGCAGCTCATCAAGAACCTGACCGAGGAAAACCAGGTCACCATTGCCCGGAAACTGAAAGAGATCCTCTACGCGCTGAACCTTGAGAATAACTACAACAAGGACGAGATCCTCGAAGCCTACCTCAACACCATCCCGCTCGGTTCCGGCTGTTACGGCGTGGAAACGGCAGCGGACAAATATTTCGGGAAAGACCTTAACGAACTGACGACCGCGGAATGCGCGTGTCTCGCCTCCATTACGAAAGCCCCGACGGCCTACAACCCGTTGCTCTATCCGGAGCAGAACAAAGACCGCCGGAACATGTGTCTCGACTACATGCTGGACGAGGACGCCATTACCCAGGAGACTCACGACGCGGCGGTGAAAGAAGACATCGTCTTCACCAATTCCGCGAACTACGTTCCGAAGAAGACGTCTTCCGAGAGCTCTTCCGACAGCACCATCAACAGCTACTATGTCGACTACGTCATTGACACGGTCATCAGCGACATGATGGAGAAGTACAACTACAGCAAATCGGAAGCCACCCGCAAGGTGTACAGCGGCGGTCTTCGCATCTATTCCTGTGAAAACCCGAACATTCAGGCGGCAGCAGAATATGTCTACGTCAACCGGAAGTCCTTCCCGTCCGAACCCAGCCGTACGGAGACCGGGGAGAACAATACCAAGAAGAAGGTCCAGTCCGCCATTACCATCATGGACTACCAGGGGCACGTCGTTGCCATGGTCGGCGGTGCCGGTCCGAAGACCATCAACCGCGGTCTGAACCGCGCCACGGACTCCGTCCGTTCGCCGGGTTCCTCCATCAAGCCGCTGAGCGTTTACGCTCCGGCCATGGAAGAGGGCCTCATCTACTACGCGACGCCGGTCCTGAACTACGCCCTGAAGATCAACGGCAAGGAGTGGCCGCAGAACTTCGACGGGACCCACGGTAACCCGAACAACCGCGTCACGGTCCAGTACGCGGTCGCGCACTCGCTCAACACGTGCGCCGCCCAGCTGGCCAACAAGATGGGAACGACCATGTGCATGAACTATCTCATGAAGAACTTCCACATCACGACGCTGGTCAAGGACGGCAAGTACACCGATAACAACCTGTCCTCCATGTCCGTCGGCGGTATGACCCACGGCGTCACGACCCTCGAAATGTGCGCGGCTTACGCCACCTTCGGCAACGGCGGTAAATACTACCAGCCGAAGTGCTACACGACGGTCACGGACTACAAGGGCGAAAAGACCCTTCTGGACGGCTCCCAGAAACCGAGCCAGGCCATTTCTGCCGGTACGGCCGGTGTCATGAACAAAATCATGCAGACCGTCGTCTCCGAAGGTACCGGTAAAGGCTGCGGTGTCGTCGGCTTCACCTCCTTTATGAAGACCGGTACGACATCCGACACCAAGGATAAATGGACCTGCGGCGGCACGCCGTATTATGTCGCGGCTGTCTGGTACGGTTACGACAAGCAGGAAGAAATGACGAACTTCTCCAGCGGTTATAACCCGGCGGCCCATATCTGGTCCGCGGTCATGAACCGGGTCCACAACGGACTGTCGAAGAAAAACTTCGACCTCGACGAGCAGATCGTCCAGAAGAGCTACTGCACCCGTTCCGGCCTGCTGGCAGGCGCCAACTGTCCGAAGGCCACCGGCTATTACGACAAGGACAACCTGCCCGACACCTGTAACGGCAGCCACAGCGGCGGCCTGTCGAGCGGAGAAGCCACGACCAGACGCGCAACGTCCGCGGCTTCCACCTCCGCCACGTCTTCCGGCGAATCCACGACCGGACAGACCATCGTCCCGTCCGTCTCCGTCCCGTCGGTCACAGTTCCCGCTGTTCCGACCACCGCGGCAGCGGCCGGCCAGTAAGTTTACAATCCACAATGAAAATGGGCGGCGAGCGGCATTTGCCGGCTCGCCGTCCTATGCTTCTGTAAGAGGTGCCTTATGATCATTTTATCGGTCGATTACGGCGACGCCCGCACCGGTATCGCCGTGTGCGACGCGCTCGAACTGCTGAGCAGCCCGGTCACGGTTCTTCATGAGAGCTATATGCCGAAAGTGGCAAAGCAGATCGCCGCGCTGGCGGAAGAGAAACGCGCGGAACTCGTGGTCGTCGGCAACCCCGTCAACATGGACGGGACCGAAGGCGACCGCTCGGCGAAGTGCCGGGAACTGGCGGCGCTGCTCGAGTCGGAGTACGGCCTTGCCACAGACCTCTGTGACGAGCGCCTGACGACCGTGGAAGCCCACAACTACCTCAATGCGACCAACACACGGGGGAAAGACCGGAAAGCGGTCGTGGACGCCGTGGCGGCCGTCATCATCCTCGAAGATTACTTAAAGACCAGAAAGAATGGAACGAATGCTTGAACAACAGTTTTTAGAACTCCGGCGAAACATCATCGAGCAGGAGTTCTCCCGCATGAATGATCGCCAGCTGGAGGCCGTCACAACGACCGAAGGTCCGCTGCTGGTCCTGGCGGGCGCCGGCTCGGGGAAGACGACCGTGCTGGTCAACCGGATCGCCAACATCGTCAAATACGGAAAGGCCTACCAGTCGGACGACCTCTGCCGTCCGGTCACGGAGGCCGATGTGCAGCTGGCAAAGGACTACCTTGCCGGCAAGGCGGACATGACCTTTGACCTCAAAGACCTGCTGGCCGTGGAGCCCGCCAAACCCTGGCAGATCCTCGCCATCACCTTTACCAACAAGGCCGCGAAGGAACTGAAGGACCGTCTCGATGCCTTCCTCGGCGATGAAGCCCTGGACATCTGGGCCGGTACGTTCCACTCGGTCTGCTCCCGCATGCTGCGCCGCTACGGCGACCGGCTCGGTTACACGAACCATTTTACGATCTACGACACCGACGATTCCAAGCGGGTCATGAAGGAGTGCCAGCGGCTGCTCGGCATCGACGACAAAATCATGTCCCACAAGGAGATCTTAAGTGCGATCGGCCACGCCAAGGAACATCTCCTGACCCCGGACGAGTACAAAAAGGAAAGTGCGGGGGACATCCGGACCGCGAAATACGCCGAGTGCTATGAACTCTACCAGAAGCTGCTCATGCAGGCAGACGCCATGGACTTCGACGACATGATCTTCAACGCCTGCAAACTGCTGGAGCAGGAGCCGGACGTCCGGGAACACTACCAGCACCAGTTCCGCTATGTCCTCGTTGACGAATATCAGGACACGGACCCCGCCCAGTATGTCTTAACGACCCTGCTGTCCGGAAAGTACCATAACATCTGCGTCGTCGGCGATGACGACCAGAGCATCTACGGGTTCCGCGGCGCCACCATTGAAAATATCCTCAACTTCGAAGGAAATTATAAAAACGCGAAGACCATCCGCCTCGAGCAGAACTACCGTTCCACCGGGAACATCCTGAACGCGGCGAATGAGGTCATCGCCCACAATACCCAGCGCAAGGGAAAGAACCTGTGGACCGACGCGGGCGACGGGGATAAAATCACCCTGTTTACCGCCGCGAACGCGGACTATGAAGGGCGATACATCGCCGACGTCATCGAGACGAACGTGGCAAACGGCCGGAACTTCTCCGACCACGCCATCCTGTACCGGTCCAATGCCCAGTCGAGCTCTATTGAAAGCGCGTTCATCAAGAACGGTATCCCGTACAAGATCATCGGCGGGCGGCGGTTCTACGAACGCAAGGAGATCCGCGACGCCATCGCGTACCTGACCGTCATCGACAACCCGGCGGACAACGTCAAGCTGCGGCGCATCATCAACGAACCGAAGCGCGGCATCGGCGATACGACCGTCAACGCGGCGGCGGACATCGCGGCCGGCCTCGGCACCAGCATTTATGACGTCATCAGCCGGCCGGACGAATATGCCCGGCTGCAGCGCTCCGCCACCAAGCTGCAGAAGTTCACGAAGATGATCGACGGCTTCCGTGCGTCTCTCGAGGACAGCTCCATGGAAGTCCTGTTCGACGAACTCATGGACCAGTCCGGTTATCTCGAATCGCTGAAGGCGGACCGGGAACGGTTTGAGGAGCGCCGGGACAACCTGATGGAACTGAAGAACAACATCGTTCGTTATCTCACCGAGAATGAAGGGGGAGACCTCTCCGGGTTCCTGGAGGAAGTCTCTCTTCTGACGGATATCGACCAGTACAACGAACAGCAGGACTCCGTGACCCTGATGACGATGCATTCCGCGAAGGGGCTCGAATTCCCGATCGTCTTCATCGCCGGCATGGAGGAGGGCGTCTTCCCGAGCCGCCAGTCCATGTTTGACTCCTCCCAGATGCAGGAAGAACGCCGTCTGGCCTATGTCGGCATTACCCGCGCCCGGGAGAAGCTTTACCTGACTAACGCGGCCGAACGGCTTCTCTACGGACAGACGACCCGCAACCGGCCGTCGCCGTTCCTGGACGAACTGCCGCCGGACGTCAGTGTGGAAGAAAATGACCAATCGCCCTATTCCGCGGAGAACAACCGTTTCGGCGGCTATGGAGACCGGGGCTACCGGGACCGATCCCGCGGTTCCGACTACGGCACCGGGTACTCGAGTTTCGGCCGCAGCGCTTCAGACTATTCCGGAAGCAGCCGTTCCTACTGGAGCGATTACGAGCCGGGACGCAGCTCCAAAACGTCCGGTGCCGCCCATACCATCACCGCTTCCCAGAATGCCCGGAGAGCGAAAGCCGCGGCTGCCACCGCGTCCGGAGAAACGTACGCGGTCGGCGATACCGTGAAGCATAAGGCCTTTGGCACCGGTGTCATCCTGAACGCCAAACCCATGGGGAACGACACGCTTCTGGAAGTGGCATTTGAAAAGGCGGGCACCAAGAAGATCATGGCGAATTTCGCCAAATTGACAAAAGTCTGAGACCGTCGTTTGCTTTTTTCGGACGTTGTGATATACTGATTTCTAGCATTAATAAACGGAGGAAATAGAAATGAAGCATTATTTTGTGCAGAACCCCAATTCCGGTAAGAATCAGAAGATCGATGTCATCAAAGACTGTGTCATCCCGGCCGCCGAAAAGGCCGGCATCGACTACGAGATCTATGACACGACGGCCAAGGGCGACGCGACCCGTTTCTGCAGCGAAAAGGCGGAAGAGGCGAAGAAAGCCGGCGAGAACGTCCGTTTCTATGCGGTCGGCGGTGACGGCACGCTCTATGAAATCATCAACGGTGTCGTTGGTTACGACAATGTTGAGGTCACCGTTGTGCCGAAGGGCTCGGGCAATGACTACATCCGGCTCTACGGTACCGAAGAACAGTTCCAGAACGTGGACAACCTCATCGACGGCATCCCGCTGACAGTCGACGCGCTGAAGGTCACGGACCAGGACGGTAAAGTCGAATATGCCATCAATCAGGCGTCCCTTGGTTTTGACGCGGAAGCCTGCTCCAAACAGGAAGCCATGAAACGTCTTCCGGGCGCCATCGGGCACAAGACTTATGTTCTCGGCGGTCTTTACTGCATGTTCACGAAGGTCTACAACAAGTTCCGTGTCTTCATCGACGGGGAAGAGACCTGGGGCCCGTTCATCCAGTGCACGGCCTGGGTCGGCGAGTATTACGGCTCCGGCATCAAAGGCGGCACGTTCGGCGACCCGACGGACGGCCTTCTGGACTTTTCCATTGTCCACCGCACCATGTCCTGGCCGGCCATGTTCCCGTACATGCTCCTTCACTGGCAGCAGAAATTCGACTATTATACCTATCCCTGCTGTGACTATGTCCGCGGCAAGTCCATGACGATTGACGGCCTCGGCAAATCCTATGACGTCAACGTCGACGGTGAATGCCGCCCGGTCACGAAGGTCACCTTCGACAGTGTTCCGGAAGCGTTCACGTTCATCCTGCCGAAGGATACGCCTTATTTCAAGGACATCGAGTCCGGCAAGACCTCCTATGTCATCGATCAGGGCCCGAAGGCAACGGAACCGAAGAAGAGCGAACTCGTCGCGAAGAAATACAAATTCCACAAGTATTACAACCAGAAATTCAGAGGCTACGGCACGAAACGGAAATAAAACAAAACACGACCGGGGGCAGGCGCCCCCGGTTCTTTTTGGCTTTTAAGTTTAAGTTAAAGTTCGAATATATTATAATAAAATCAAATCCAGTGATGAGGAGGGCGTTATGGCTGCATTTGCTCCCACCGTGCTTCGGATCGGGCTCTTTGCCGGAATGGCGGCGGTCGGTACTGCCGTGGTCCCGAAACTGACCAGCAAGGCCACACAGAAAACCGCGAAACAGCAGATCACGAAAAAGACGGCAACCATCGATTTTGAAAATATGGGTCCGGAGATCGTCCGGAAAGATCATTCCAAAGGAGACAATTCTTAACATGGAATTCAACACCGAAAAATTCGCGGAAGAAGCCCTGAACTCCATCAAGGGGAACATCGCGAACCTCAATACGCTCAATATCATCGTCGTCGGGAAGACCGGCGCGGGGAAGAGCACGCTCATCAACAGCGTGTTCCGGGAAGACCTTGCCACCGAAGGCATGGGCCGCCCCGTCACCGACCACATGAGCAAGATCTCCAAGGAAGGTTTCCCGCTGAACATCTATGATACCCGCGGGTTCGAACTCGGGCGCGACGCGCAGATCCAGGTCCGCAACGAGATCATCGAGACCATCAAGGAAGGTGTCAAGACGAAGGATGTCAACCAGGCAATCCACTGCATCTGGTACTGCGTGAACACCGCGACGAACCGCATCGAGCCGGAAGAGCTGGACTGGCTCCGGGAATTCGCGAAGGAGAACGCGCTGACCAATGTTCCGGTCATCGTCGTTCTGACGCAGTCTTTCTCAAAGAAGAACGCCCAGACCCTCCGCAACATGATCCTCGACGAAAAGCTGGACGTCCTGCAGGTCGTTCCGGTCCTCGCGAAGGACTATGAGATCGACGAGGATTACATCGCCAAAGCCTACGGGCTCGACGTGCTCATCCAGGTCATGGCGGAAGCCCTGCCGGACGAGCTGCTGAGTACCCTTTTAAACGTGCAACGCGCGTCCCTTGACCTCAAACGCTATTATGCCCGCACGGCGGTCGCTGCCGCCACGAGCGCCGCGTTCGGGGAAGGGTTCATGCCGATCCCCTTTGCGGACAGCGCGCTCCTCATCCCAACGCAGATCGCCATGATCGGCTCTATTACCGCGATCTTCGGCCTGGAAGTCAACAAGAGCATTTTGGTGACGTTCCTGTCCTCCATGATCGGGACCTCCGGCGCCACGCTGGCCGGCAAGGCCATTTCGTCGACGCTCCTGAAATTCATCCCGGGCGCCGGCACGGTCGTCGGCAGCACCATCTACGGTTCCACCGCGGCTCTGATTACAACGACCCTCGGCGAGGCCTATATCCTGCTGATGGAAATGCTCTGGCTCGGCGAATTCAATTCGACGGACCTGGAGACCTCCTCCGGCCGGCAGCAGTTCAAAGAGCTGTTCAAGGAGCGTCTGGCGGACCGGACCTCCCGGGTCAGCGACCTGCCGGAAGGCCATTCCATCAACGACGTCATGGACCTGCCGGAGAACGTGCAAATCCCGTCGAGCATCCAGAACATGATCGACAAGGGCATGGGCGCGGCGCAGAACATCAATGTTGCCGACATCCTCTCCATGGCCGGAGGAAAAGCCACGGAGCTGTTGAACAGTGTTCTGGAGGGCGATTTACCGGAAAGCATCAAAAAGTCCAAGCTGGGCAAGGCCATCGAGGTCTACAAGATCCTCAGCGCGGAAGACAAAGACAGCGAAAAATAAAAAAAGCAGGGCAGCCCGGAGGCTGTCCTGCTTTTTTTGATAGGGGAAACCGGTTATTTATTCTTTTTTGCAATCATCTTCATCGCAAATTTCTGAAGGAGTTTATCCAAAGGACCCTGATCCGCATCCAAAGGAGAATCGGAAAGCGCCCAGCCTTCAACGACCCTTGCACCAATGTCGCCGGGGTTGTCTTTGAATTCGACGAATTCCATGGTCTGCTGCGGGTATCTCTTTCCGGTCTTCAGGTCGACGATGGTGACACCGTAGCGGATCGCACACCAGTTGTCCTGGATGAACATGTTCTCGAAATCACCGAGTTCCATCGTATACTTCTTGAACAGAAGACCCATCATATCTTTATATTCCTGCAGGGTCAGTCGCTCGCCATATACGTTGTAGTGGGCGTCCGGCTCATAGAGTGTGTTGCACCACTCGAGCCATGCGTCGTAGCCGCCGTTCCAGTTTGCAAAACCGTTGAGCAGCCGGTCGCGGATCTTAACTTCCAGTTCGTTATCGACTTTGGGTTCTCTCTTGATGTTGACGTATGCCATGATTCAAACTTCCTTTCGTGAAGCGGATCATTTTCTCCCTTAAGTCAATTTGAATATATAGTCTTATTCAAAAAACACAAAGACACTTTTGGAAAATGTGTTGACGGAAGGGTTATAATTATTTTGAGAGTTGTTCATACAAATCCTACATGGGGTGTTTTAGAATATGAGCGAGAGTTATGGATATGTCGGCATTGGTGTCGAACTGGGCGAAGCTCTGATCAGACTTTTGCAGAAAAAACCGTTCGACAAAGTTTCCGTCAAAGACATCTGTGAAGAAGCCGGTGTCAATCGCACTACATTTTATAACTATTTTGATGACAAAGACCAGCTTTTGGAGATGACGATGATCGCCAGCACGGAAGTGTTTATTGCGGAATTCGAGAAGTTTATCGCCGAGAAACGGAAAAATGGCGAACCCATCATGCCGGAACAATATATGTTCCACAAAGATATCCTCCGCTATTACCTGGAACTGATTCGCCGTTACCGGCAAGTGTTCAACGTTTTTGCAATGAGCCAGGGAATGTTTTATTCTCAGGAGCAATTTGCGGAACTGGTAAATGTGGTGGTTTTGCCCATGCTCGAAAAGTTTGAGATCCATGATCCCAGGTTCGCGGAATATATTTCGACCTTCTATTTTGGGGCGATGCATTCCGTTATATTTGCCTGGATCCGAAACGGGTGCGAAGATGAGATCGATTATATGATCTATGTGATTCAATCCTGTCTCCACATTCCGGATGAATTATTTAAAAATGTGTAAAGAGGGAGCCGTTTAAGAATGGAGAAAAAGAGAAGTGTCGGAAAGACCATCGGAATAGTCATCTTGGCCCTGCTGCTCATCCTGCTCGTGCTCGTTGCGGGCGGGCTGACCTGGCTGACTATTCGGGAATATAAACCGGCGGATACGGAAATGCTCGACGTCTCCGGGAAAGCATCGCAAACGCTCTCGGCGGGCGATTCACTGCGTCTCATGACCTGGAACGTCGGTTACGGCGCTCTGGGGGACAATGCCGATTTCTTCATGGAAGGCGGCGAAATGGTCACGACGGCTGACGAAGCCCGCGTGAAGAGCAACCTCAAAGGCATGGCGAACGGAATCTATAAAGTCGACCCGGATGTCGTCTTCCTGCAGGAAGTGGACAAGGACTCCACCCGTTCCTATCATATCGATGAGACGGAGTTCTTCCTGAAGGCGCTGCCGGGAACCACTGCGACATACGCGCCGAACTTTGTCGCGTTCGTTCCGTACCCGATCCCGCCGATCGGTTCCGTCAACGGCGGTCTGCAGACCCTGACGAAACTTGATATCTCGGACGCGCACCGCCTCCAGCTGCCGGTTCCCTTCAAGTGGCCGGTGCGGACGGCGAACCTGAAACGCTGTCTCTCCGTCAACTATGTGCCGATCAAAGGCAGCGACAAGGAACTGGTGCTCGTCAACCTGCACCTCGAAGCCTATGACGACGGGGAGGGGAAAATCGCCCAGACCCGCATGCTGCAGGACCTTTTGAAGGAAGAGTATAAGAAAGGCAATTACGTCATTGCCGCCGGCGACTTCAACCAGTCGTTCTCCAATGTGGACCTGACGAATTACCCGGTGTATGAAGGCATGTGGGAAGTCGGACTCGTCAATGAGGAAGACTTCGCGCCGGAGTTCTCTCTGGTGACCGACAATACGTATCCGACCTGCCGGAGCCTGGTGACACCCTATAAGGGCGCTGACAAATCGACGTTCCAGTACTATGTCATCGACGGGTTCATCGTTTCCGCGAACCTGCGTGTCGACAACGTCGAAACACAGAACTACGACTTCATCAACACGGACCATGACCCGGTCGTGCTGGACGTGACCCTCCAATAAACAAAATAAGAAGACCGACACCGAAGTGGACCGAACCATTTTATTCGGACTGCACAAAAAAGCCCCCCTGTAGGGCAATA